>Ga0065711_1029898_pt1 | contig 34429 bp, 18 predicted proteins | sample Hoacrofraction12_FD_59098 | JGI IMG/M metagenome (GOLD analysis project Ga0065711, IMG submission 59098) | Hoatzin crop microbial communities from Cojedes, Venezuela - Epithelial fraction 12 v2 (version 2) | ecosystem: Host-associated > Birds > Digestive system > Esophagus > Crop | place... | reverse complement strand
GCAAATGCAGGGTCCTGCATCTGGGGAGGAACAACCCCATGCACCAGTACAGGCTTGGGGTGGACCTGCTGGAGAGCATCTCTGTGGAGAGGGACCTGGGAGTGCTGGGGGACGACAGGTTGACCATGAGCCAGCAGTGTGCCCTGGCTGCCAAGAAGGCCAATGGCATCCTGGGGTGCATCAAGAGCAGTGTGGCCAGCAGGTCAAGGGAGGTTCTCCTCACCTTTCACTCTGCCCTAGTAATGCCGCATCTGGAGCGCTGTGTCCAGTTCTGGGCTCCCCAGTTCAAGAAAGATAAGGAGCTACTGGAGAGAGTCCAGCGGAGGGCTACGAGGATGGTGAGGGGACTGGCACATCTCTCCTATGAGGAAATGGCTGAGGGAGCTGGGTTGTTTAACCTGGAGAAAGCTGAGAGGGGACCTAATAAATGCTTATAAATATCTCAAGGGTGGGTGTCAGGAGGACAGGGCCAAGCTCTTTTCAGTGGTGACCAGTGACAGGACAAGGGGCAATGGGCACAAACTGAAGCATAGGAAGTTCCATCTGAACATGAGGAAGAACTTCTTCCCTCCGAGGGTGACGGAGCCCTGGCCCAGGCTGCCCAGGGAGGTTGTGGAGTCTCCCTCTCTGGAGATATTCAAGACCCACCTGGACAAGGTCCTGTGCAGCCTGCTGTAGGTGACCCTGCTTCGGCAGGGGGGTTGGACTAGATGACCCACAGAGGTCTCTTCCAACCCCTAACATACTGTGATACTATGAAAAGATTTAGAATGGATCAGAAATATATTTTCATACACTATGTCCTGTCTCAAAACAGATATGGATCCAGACCTTAATTTTAAAAGAAAATTCTAACCAAATTCCAAATCTAAAGCTAAAAATAAATGCAGTTCTGTAATTTCCTGATGACTTCCTTGAAGAACCTGTTAAAATCTCTTAGGGTGTTTTAGTCCTTGATATGGAGCGGGTAGATGTATCACCCTTTTTTTCTCTCCTAAGACCCAGCCTTAGTTGTAGGACTCTGACAGTAAATCAGTTTTCATTTCAAGGGAAAAAACAAGACATGACCATGTGTTCTGTAAGAATGAACTACTCAAACATCAGTATAAGATTTCTGGAACCAAACCGAGTGAAATAAGTCTCCTGAAACTGGAGGAAAGGGAAAAAAAAGAAAAATGAATCAAATATGTACTTTTATTTACTTTTGGAACTGCGCTTTAATACATTACCTACTGTAAGGTTAATTATTCTTTTTCTGAAATATCATAACTCATTAAACGACGAAAAACACATTAAAATAAAGATTGAACAGGGTACTCCGAAGAAAATGGCTTTGTCCAACTCAGAGTAATGGCAGGTATCTATAGCTTGCAGAACTGATTTTCCAAAAAAGAAGTTTTATATGAGCAGTTCCTTCTGTTTTCAGGAGGGGCTAAACACAATTTCAAAGCCTAAACTAACTAGAACAAAATGTCTATTTTTTGTTTTACAAGATATAGATACACTTGAAAATTTTAACTGTCTTAAAAATTAGAGAAGATAAAGCCTTGGTCTGCACTGCTGACACTGGAAACAGAGCTGTGCACAAGGCAACCCCCTTCAAATCCCAGCCAGTGGAGCCCCAGCCTTTTTGCATCTCTATACCCAGAAAGCTGTCAAAGGTTATAACCTCCTTGCCAACTAAAACAGTCTGAATTATTAAATTATTCAAGAACCTGCTAATTACTGCTTCTCGAGTACTTTCGAGTTAAAGCTGATATGCATTAACTTTCTTAGGAATATATCATTTTCTCACTTTTAGTTAGACTTTTCATGTCAATTAATTTGATTAAAGCTTCTCCCTCTCTCTCAAAATTGAAACCTCATCAGACAGTACCAGCACAAATCTAGCCTGAAAGGCAGACTAAGCTTTTCTGTGAGGTCACTTATGATTTCGAGCTCTCTGAAAGAACAAAGAGAAAGTTGTGTGGTAGCACCTGATCTAACGCAAGCCGCAAAAAGCTTTTCTCTTTCTTTCAGAATACAACCCTTGCCTTTGAAATGCTGGGGGTTTTTTCAATGATTATTCCAAACTCAAGATAGCAAACATTTTGCTTTTAAATATATACTAAAAATATATTTGATATATTTATATATATTATTATAGCATATATATTATACAATAACCTAACACTAAATCATACTACTATATACAAAATACTATAGAAGACATTCTTATATTTAATAATTATATAAAATATATAATGACATTATATTACATAATAATATAATACTATTCTATATCCTTATATAAAATATTATAATGCATTATATTTATAAACTAATTTATAACATACATATATGAAAATATATTTTTTTCAGGAAGAAATTTTTCTGACTGCTCTGCTGAAGACTCCTTACCTTCATTCATTTTTAGCAAATAATACAGGACTGGAAACCCTAATTACTTGAGATACACGCCATGAACAGATGTTAACTCAGTTCAGTTAGGAGATCACAAAACATCTGCTTCTGTTTTTCAGACAAGTGCTTCAATTATAAGTATTGTCATCCCAGAAGCTCAAAGTTAAGTGTATGAAACAGCAAAGCAAAAGTAAAAGCCCACCTGGCATTCCTCCGACTCTTCTGCCGTCACTGGAAGAATAGAAGGCTTTGCTGGTAATTTCAGTTCATACGACATTATACTCCACCTGAAAGAAACGTAACAGCTTTTAAGTTTACAGATTGTTAGTTTTGTCTTTTCTCCAACATCTCAACAAAAAGAAAATTCATTGTCACACCACAGAATAACTTGTTAAAAAAAAGGCTTTAATGAATTAATTTTTAATTGTAAGCTAATTGCATATGGGTGAAATAATCGAGATTAACGGTAATAATTTGTTTATTGCTCAGATTATTTGTTCATGATTTGATGATTAGCCATATTTGTGAACAAATCATGGGACATTCAACGCAGGCAAGAAAGGTTTTCCAGCACAACATTCACAACAGAAAAGAGTTTGTGCAAACTAACTGCAGAAGTCAAAGGAAAATAGACCCATTCCTAGAGAAAAAGCTCTGAGGTAACATTAGCTTTTCATCTCAACTAGGGGAGGCAGGCATGAGAACAGCGCAAACGGTGAAGTATCTTCATTGACATATATGTAATTTGTCCCCTGGTAAAGGACAGTACAGCATAGATAATATGAAACCAATAACAACAACATCCTTCAAAGCCTGCTGTAAAGAACAAGAAATTGCTGCAGATGGCCTTGGGAGCAAGTCTACTGAAATTAGAGAAAAAAAATGAAACTGAGCTTTTTTTCAGTACAGAAGGCGGCAAACATGATTTCATCTACGAATCTTTCAGAATGTCCAGGCCAAAAATTATCTCTAAGGATCAGTAACCAACATTTCTCTACATACTTTGCTGTAAAATGATCAAGTAGTCTGCAAAAAAGCTTAAAATAAAAAAGGACTTGTTTCTCTATTGCATAAAAAAACCCTAAAATAAAATCCTCTTTGATGACATATAAGTGTGTGTAACCAGACTAAGAACAGAAACACCCACAAGGAACAGAGTTAAGAAATACCCCTCTCAAAAATAGTGTTACACCTTAATCGCAATGACATGGCCATCATCTTCTCCCACTTTTTTAAAATGGGGATTCCTCCTTTGCTTTATGGATGGAAACCACACAAAACAGGAGTGGGAATATCTCTTTTTTGACTACGAAAATGCCTCAAACAGAAATATTAGTAGTGGATCGAGTCAAAGATCCAGTTAGCCCAGCATCTTGTCCACAGCTCATCCCTCAGGAAATTGTATGAAGGGTGAAAGTACACGATGTGAGTTCTCCCCACGTCTGAGGACAGACAGCTCAGGTGTTTCCTAGGTAAAGATGGTACCTTTAATGGCATTTAACAGTGTGTATGGAGTCCATAAAACTGCCTCAAATGGTTTTGAATCTATACAGTTTCTTAGTGCTTACAACTTCTTGTTATGCAGCTTCATCAGTCATACAATAAACTGTCTCCTTTTGTTCACCTCTGGACAACAGGCTTCCTAGTTTCATCAACTGCTCTCCCCTCTGACTCTTCAGTAAAAAGGACGTTGAAGAGCTGTCCCCATTACTATCTTGATTTCCCTCATGATTATGATTTGCACCCTAAAACCCAAAACCACTGAACACTAAGTCTCTAAGATGGATTTAGGCCACCAGAAACCCAAACAAATACAGTTTGAAGCTCATGGTAAATCATGTATATGCACATTCCAGTTTACCTGTCTAACATTTTCGTGCTGGCTCGTTCTAGTTTCTCCAAAATCTGTGGAAGTTGCGTATCATCATCACAGGATCCTCCCCAACCAAGGACACGAGCAAGGTCATTCCCAGTACCAAGAGGTAACACTCCTAACTGACACTGAAAGACAACACAGGAGCAGATCTACTACTGAAAGCCAGAAAGAAAATGTACAAACTATTACAAATGCTTGTTATTTCGAGCAGCAAATGTTGATTATATAGCTGATGTCTAAAGCTTGTAAATCAAATTGTGCAAGCCCGCTACAACTTGTTCTCTTTACACCAGTGAGAATTTTAATTTAACAGCAACTAATGGGTTTGGCCCACATACAGAGATATGACGAAGAACCAAGTCAAGGAAAAGTAGGCATACAAAATGAAGTCTAGTGAGTATAGTCAAGGAAAGTAAGTAGGCACACTTGCCTGTTTGTGCAAGCTGAGCTTATCAATTTCTGATAAGACCCAACCCACGCTTCCATCGCCGCCACACACAAGAATCCTGAAGTTGTCAAACTTCTGAAATAACCGCAAGCTGCAGAGAAAACACAGCCTGTTAGAGCCAGTTACACCCATTAGTGAGAGAGCAGTTATATTCATTAGCAACTGTTACGACAAATATGGTGCACAGCACCTTTAGGGTCCTTCTTTTCTTGTTCTGGGGCATGTGAATACAACCATCTACTTAATAAACCTATCTGAATCCCATCTATTGCTGCATACTCCATTTACACTGACATTTCTGATAAATAACATGCCAAGTTTTACTTAAAAAAATTTCCCTTGATATTGTTTTCAGGATTTTATTATTTTATTAATTTTATTAATATTAAAAAAAAATTCTAAAGCTATGAAATTGAAACTGCCCTATGCTTCCCACTTCAGCCAGAAGCACAAGGCACCACTGGGGATTTTTCATGAGAAGAGGTTAAGACACTACGACAGGATGGGGTCCACAATACGGGTGGGCTTTTGCCAACACGCGACAATGCAAGGACCGTTGGAGGCAATTATTACACATAAGGTGATCACAGCCACATAAGACAAATGTAGTACAAGTATTTCGTGTTAATTCCTTAAAGACGTATCCTGCTTTCACTTCCTACAGCTCTTCGTCATGTTCTTCAGCTTCTAACACCTCCAGGATACAACCCTTGGGCAGTACAGAACAGGAGGACAAGAGACAGAGCAAGCAGAAAGGCGAGACACAGAGGAAAGGGGAATGAGATGTGAAGAAACAGCCAAGAGGTAAAAAAAACAGGGATTTAAACTTAAAAAACCAAAGAAGAAGTGGAAAGTATAAACTCTTAATAAAGATGCTTATTTTTAACGCATGTTATTTCCCAGAATATGTATGCTCTCAGAACTATGTCTAAAAAGCAACATATTAAGATCACAAATTTTTGAAGCATTTATATTTTTTCTAAAGAAAATAATGTCACTTGTATGCGATAGGCAGACGCCTATTCAGAACAAAAGACGCAGATACATAAGGGGAAAAAAAAATGCCGATACCACAACAATTTCTCCTACCCCGGGAAAAGGGAGAAAACCCCTACAAACAGTGTCTCCAAGAATGCAATTCTGCTTTTTAGATCAACTATGAAAAAAACCCCAATGTCAGCATGACCTGATAGAATAACTACTAAGGACCCCTCTCTGGAAACTGTTTTGATAAAAATATTTAGAAGCAACCAACCTGACCTACGATTACTGTGCAAAATCAAAGTAAGCCTCCTGAACCATGCAGCTGTTAGGTACAACTATATGAAGCAAGAGAATTTGCAGACAGGCAGACATATTTTTCAGACTGTCCTCTCTCAGAAATCTCTCTCCAATTAAAATGAACTTTCATCTGTCATTATAATCACATGTACAAAATGTTAGCTGAAAGGGACTTAGATTAAATTCAGATTATCAGGGTTATAATGAAAAGAATATTACATCTTAAAGAATTCATATAACATGTCCATAACATAGTACTAATTATAAAAATCCACAGCTGTATTCCATTATATTTATATTATTTGCCTACTGTTTGAAATGAATTTTTGTGCATGTTTCATCTATACATCTTTATCACGCAAGCATAATTCGGCATCTTTAAAGAGTAAAAAGATTAGTGCTTCTAGTTGCCGTAACTGATATGAATATGCCACTTAACCACAATGCTACACCTGAGTGGAATTAAGTTAGGCACAGAAAAATGTGCATGAATTTAATCTTTATGAATGTGCAAAGATGCTTGGGTTGTGGTCACCACTATGCAAATTTCACCCCTATCTCTCCAACAATCGACCCTTTGATTTTGTAGAATGCCTGATGGTTTTAATTGTGTTCTTGCTCCAAATTTTGTGAGATGCGCATTTTCTTGACCATTTGCATATGTTGCCTAAACCATATTTTGAATGCAGTTTTCAGATGACAAAAGTTTTAACGTACTTGTCCATCACCCACCACAGACTCCCACACTGACATGTGTGTTCAGAATTCAAAACGATACAGAGTACCTTTAGACAACAGTTTTTATTCTCACAATAAAGTCACAGGAACAGCTGAATTACGCATATGAAATGGAAGAAAAGCACCCGGACAACTGTGCATAAAGGCCCTGATTCAGGAAAGCATCTGAACATTTGTAACAGTTTTGAACCTTACCAGTTAACAGAAATCAATGCTAGCCCAAAAGCCACAAAACACTTGGGCTGCTAGGTTTTGAATTTTCAAGGGAGTTTTTCTGAAGAGAAAACATTATCCTACAAACCCTCCATCCACCAGAATTCATCCTGAAATTCTGTTATCTCTTAGATTTTAATAGGAAGTCACAGTAGATATTTGTGATAGAATTACGGCAACTAGGGGACAACACAACACTACACTTCGCACTGAATTCCCTTGCGGAAAGGATTACTCAAGATTCCCAAGGTCATTACCCTAAGTGAGGTCCTCCATTCATTAAATCGAACACCTGAGCTGGATTTAACGACTGTTTGAATCGACGAAGAAACTTTACTCCCTGATTGTCTCCACTCTTTGAGTTAACAAAAACTAAAAGAGGACTGGCACACGACGGCGGGCATGTGGCTTTCCAGAAACCTGTGAACATAGTTAGAAAGAATGAAATAAATAAGGCTTTCTAATATGAACAACACAAAAAGAAATCATGGGAAAGAGGAAGAAAGGGATGAAGGACAAAAGGATTACATTTTATCATGCACAATGTAAATGCTAAACTGAATATTAGCCCTGCAAGGAAAACATAATTGCTCAAGGTTTACCTGTTCATTTTTATGTTTTCGGTATTTTCAGTGCCTAGATTTAGTAAAATCCTGAAGACAATAGCTATATTGATTTTCCACAGTGAAAATTTTTATTAACCTTTTAGCATATTTCTCATATCTCATCTTTCAGATTATCACATAATTAAGTATGTATTTCAGTTACAAGTGTTTGGTTTTTGATCTTGTTTTTCTTTAACTTACTGGGTTGAAGTGGATCATCCACGTCTGCATGAGCTTTCTACGAGTACCCACAGATTTTAAAAGTTACTGCACTCAGTTGCTCCCAGGTGAGACTTGGCATGAGAACTTTTTTCTCAGACTGAATTTATACTATTAATCATAATAGAATCAACTGAACAACAGACCTTCAGCTGTGATCCAAAGCTTATTAAAGTCAATGCAGGTCTTAACCGATTACAGCAGAATTCCTCTAAGGCTCTTAGCAAGTAGTACTCATGGACGCTGCTGTCACTAACACAACCAGTCCAGGCAGTAGTAGTGTCTCAGCAACATTTCAAGATCAGACATTGCAGATATAGGTTTTGACATTTGTTTCATGGAATAGTAAACTAACTATGTTGGTTTGAGTTGCCTATAAAAGTTAAGAAAGCTACAAATAAAAAATTAACATTAAAGGATGCTAATTTAATTCCACATTATCTTAATGTATGATTTAAAATAAGGTTTGATTAATTGATTTAAATGCCAAGAAAAATAATTTCACATATGCAACAACCTTCCTAGCATGATTAATAAATAGCAGTATAACACTCTGGTCTAAGACACCACACAGCAAGTAAATAGAGTGAATATACACAGTATAAACAATCACTTTTACTAACTTCACAAAATAAAATTCATTAATTTGTGTTAAAGTTGTTGGTCTACATTTACCATCAACACAAACTATAAAATTTAAGCAGCTAGATTTCACGATACTCCTTATTAAATCCACTCCCCCGCCTTTAAGTTCAGTCTCCCACTGCTTACGCATCTCTATCCTGAGCCACCAAAGAGCACCTCTGAGTTCTGAACATTTGCTGGGTTTTTATCTGTGTGTTGCAGGATCCTTACACTGCTCATATTTAAAAGAAATTCAGAGAAGCTATGGAAGCAATTCCTCTCTTTAGGCTGGTAGAGTAGTTGTTGGATCTGAGACGTTCAGCCAGCTTACCTCTGCATAATGCAAAGTTATCCAAGATGTGAGAACTTACGGAGTGAGTGATGCACGCCAGGCAGGCAGCAGCCCACTTTATCTGAGGACTCTGGTCACTAACTTGAAAAGTTTCCAACGGTCACAAATACAACAGGAGAAAATTTCCAGCCGGGGAATTTTCAAGAACATTTTTAAAATTCTGATAGTTAAATAATCCTCTAAAAAGCTACATGGAAAATTATACTTTTCTCCAAATTTGAAGACTGCATTCACCTGCTCAGCAGAAGGATTGTTGAGGTATACAGATCTCACTAGGCACTGCAAGTCCAGAGCTACCACTGAACAGACTACAATACTACGTACCATCAGAGTCTATACTGTTTAGTGCTGTTGGAGGTATGATCGATACCTTACATTGGCCAAGTGGACATTTACGAGGATACAGATCTTTACAGGCAGTGTGAACCTACAAAAGAAACAAAACATTATTTCCTTGCAGTGGAATTTCAGGGTGAAAGTATAACTGATATACTATCTATGTAACAAAAATGGACTAACACATAACATTTAGGGGCAGAGGGAAGAGGAATGAGACTGGAAAAAAACATACGAGTGTTCAACCACAAAGGCTTGGTACTCATTTCACAAAACATAAGTTTGGGGCAGTTCATCTCCAGCTACCCCAATAGCAGATATGAATCGTCCTTTCAAGGGAATCGCTCACCTCCATCCATGAGCAAGGGAGGACCTATAGCTCTATACATGCCTGGTCCAACTCAACGTTCTGGAAGACGTATCGACGCTAAAGCCAGCACACCTACCAAGCCAGACCAACCCGCCAAAGGTGGGTCCCCATAAAGTATGTGTTGTAGAGGTCTATTCCGTAGTTATTGGTAAAACGTCTACACACAGAGGGTGTTGCACTTCACCTAAATTTGAAATCATCTCTGGAGATGCCAGTCATTTCCCACTGCCTACATACAGAGCCCTGGCCATCTACATGCCAAAAGCTTCAACAATAAAAAAGCTGCTGACTTTCCACTTCTGTACCCTAGCACATGAAACCCATCTTTTCAGACAAGTTAAAAAAATTAAGCGAAAACTGTATTTGGGGGAAACAGCAATAACATGCTATAGAATTTCAATGAACAACCTACACACTTTCCTGAAGAAGAGAACCTCAAGATTCTCCAGTAATAAAATTATTACTACATTAATGTTCATAAATATTAATATTACTAACATTACTAAATGTTACTAAAATATTATTGCAGCAATATCTACAATAAAAGAGACAAGAAAGTAACATATAATTAGCAGGCACACAAAACAGACATCTGAACCGTCAGTTATCAGTTAGGAGAAGGCGAAGAAAACATGCTGGATGATAACACCTATTAAAGAAAAGATGCATCTGTGGGTGTATTAAAAATTAACTGAAGCAAGCAGGACAGTCATGAGAAATTATGAATGTTAGAGAGACCTGACTTTGCACAAGCTGCCTGCTCCTACTTAATCCAAAAGCACAGTTATGAAATGACAAAATAAAAACAGTGGCGAGCAATAAAGCTGGCAAAATCCTAGACGCTTGGACGTGGTTCATTGCACCTACCATAGCTTTACACCAAAGGCACTTCCAATCTTGCAGGCGTAAAACACTGCCACAAGTCTTGTCGCAGACTGCGCATTTGGCACTGACGGGCAGATTGCCCTCTAACCACTGGTGAGGCATAGCTATCTGTGAAGAAGTAGTTATGAAAGTTAAATACTCAGAAATAGAAACTGGAGGCTTTTGTCTCTCAAATACAGTTAGATTTAAAGTATTTTCCATAGCTCTACCCTTTCATCAAGGAAGCAGGTATGGCTGACCAAGATAAGTGACACTGATGCTCACAAGGCAACAGCTATGAACGTGGACTATGGTGATGTATCACATTCTAGGCAGAAAGTGTGACAGCTGGAGAAGGCAGACACATCTCATTCAACTGTTCATTGTATTATGGTAGCAACAAACCACAAAACAAGAGGCCAGTTAAATCCAGAAACTCCGTAATACAAATAAGTACCCATTCACTTAACGTCAACTACATGACACAAACCAATTAAAATAATTAAAAACCAGAAGAATAAGCAGGACAGCAGAATACCTCTGTGGCTTTACGTACCCTCTCGCCACGGCTGGCAAGCCACAGCTCTACAGAGCAGTCCCTAAACGCAGTGCAAAGCTTAACTCAGTGCACTCTTTGTGCCATTAATACCATGGGCAACTCGGGACTCTCCTAGGTGTGCCACTTAGTACTAAGATTCTAGGAAGAAGTTTCACGCCAGTGGCACGTACATAGCTGTTTTTGTAAAAATAACCCATCCATCACAACAAACCTCTGAAAAGCTTTTGTCATTTCTCCCACTAATTTTAAAATTCCTGCTTTCATCAGTAACCTCCCCCCCCCACCAGTGAATTCCAAACAAGCCTCCTGGGGAACAGCTAGCGGTAAGGAGGACACAAAAGAGATTGCCACAACAGCATGGTAACAGCATAAAATGCCACCCTTGCTTAAAAGCAGCTGGAACTTCTGGGAGCAATTCTCCAGTTTCAGAGTTTCTCTGCATGTGGCCTTTAAAATCGTGTAACGTGGCTGCAGTCTAGTGCCCACTGATACTAAACTTGTCTTGTGAGATAGGAATATAACTTTTGTTCTAAATACCACGTTCATCTTCGAACAGTGTTCAGGAATATAGCCACTTGCCATTAACTTCAGTGGGTCACAGGGCAGCAGTTCTATGCCTAGCCTTTTTTTTTTTCCCCATACAGAAGAAAACAGCTTTGGAAAATACTGTAAATATGAATAATACTTACACCATCTTCATCTTCAATGATGTCTTTCCCAATTGAGGCTAATGTAGTCCATTTGCAGTTATTTGTTGCTCGGACAGCACATCTTTTATGTGCTTTAAACTTACACACTGGAAGGGACACATAAACATGTACACTATGTTATTTGCTGTATTTCAGGAAGACATATCTTTAAAAAAAATTAAATAAAGATATTCCATAAAACAGCCAAGTACTTGTCACTTAGCGGTGCGCACATGACAAGCCAGCTAAGAGAAAACTCAGTTCATAATCACTCCAGCTTTAACTCTCTCAACTGGGTTTAACTGCTTAGCTGTACCCCGTGTTAAGCGTGTCCTCAAATTTTCAGGTGCAATGCAAGGTCCTAAGGTACAAATACATCTTTAACTGTGTTTTTGCCTTTTCTGCTCCTCCACTGACACGCCTCAGATACCTGGTTTAAATTTGCAAGAAGTGATGAGAGAGTGTTTCATAGAAGTATTTTGCTTCAGGAGCTCTGTTTCTTTGCTTAAAAGATCCCTTTTGAGCACTGTACTATGCCTGTTTTTCCCAGAAGCTGAGAAAGTGAAGGGTTAGGTGGTGATATATTTATTCAGGATACTGGTGGCTGCAATACTTTCCAAGAGGTTACATTAAGCGAGGAAGAGCCTGACTTCTTACTGGATTATTTATTAAAAATCTACTAATTGGAATACTCAGCACAAGGGTGTAGCACCGGCAGACATTTTGACAATCTAATAACTATTTGCAATTCGTTCAACTCAATTAATATGACTAGTTAATGATATCATATTAGACCAAACAGACTGATGCACCCAACTGTGGGTATTTCTGTTACTGGAAGTGCATGACATCATTCTATTTAGAGTGCATTATATAAATTATTTTGGCAAAGACCATTAAAGGTTTATGAGAACTAGCCAGCAGACCAGAAGTAGTAGTCTTTTCAAACAAATATTTGACAGGAAACTATCAAAAGCTTTGGCCCATCACTTGTCCACCATTAAAAAACATTAAGCCATGGTCCAAAAGGTCTTGCGAATCACAAATTTCTCATTTTAATTCCACTGATCCATTGCCAGATCAATTTAAAAAGTGAATTGAGACTATATAAGCAACATCTGAGTTTGAAAGCAATCCTCCCTGTTCTGGGAGATGTATGAAAGTACGCGCTTAGCTCAAAGAAAGAGAAGGAAACAGAAAAAGGAGCTTTGTTGCTTTTACAGTAACTCCCCTGATCATTTCAAAAAGCAGTATTCATAGATGCAAAGTGTGCAAATATCCCATATTCCTCAACTAACAGGGTAGGCTCGCATTCGCAAAGCGGCTCAGCATCATACTGTGTGTTTGCCAGCCTCAGCTGGTTCCACGTGTCTAAAGCAGTCAGCTCTCTCAGAGGCACAGAAATCAAGGCTGCATTTGCAAGTGATGGGCCTTGAGCAGTTTCGCCACTTCAATGTTTTGGAGAAGATACGCCACTGAATTCAGCTTCCGACTCATAAATGATATGCATTTGTCTTTGCCACACAGATCAAAATACAATAAATCAGGGATGAGGGGCAACAGGAAATTCCAAATCATGAAGGCATAACAAAGTACGGCAATTTTCAGGTCGTACTGAGCTAGATCTCAGGACCCTGTACTCAATCTGTTCTCTCAAGGAGGCAAGGACAAATTCAAACCCAGGATCCAAAGAGCTGCAACAAGCCAGACCATGGACGCCAAGCAACAGCTAATGTTTGCTTTGTGGGTACAGTATACAACTTATCAAACCTTAGATCAGACTTTCTGCAGGTCACCCTCCTGCAACCCCAGTATCATCAAACAACAATTCATGTTATTCTGAGCATTAAACATTACCAAAAACAATGACCTTAAGACACAGACGTAACTTTTGAGCAAAATACACAGCAGTACATGAAGAGACAGGTATAGAAAGCAAAATATTAAATCAAATCTCAGTCTTGGTTACCACCACCCTCTAATTTATTTTCTCTCAGACAACACTGCATCCCATTCATGAATCAGTCTGATATCTGAAAACTTTTCAAAACATGCAGGCATACTGCTAGACATCAATTGGCATTACTTCACCAATGAAAGTTAAAAGATGAGAAAAGGAAAAGTATAGCCAAACCAAATCTAGAATATTTGTCGAATGTTATTTTAAATTTTAATTTCCTGTGTAAATGTTTCTAGCTGGAATATGAATCAGGTCTCTCGGAAAGCCAACGAAGAGAACTTAATTAGCAAACAGTTGTCATAGTGGTACCAACATCTGCTGTCACAGTGATTGAATTTAGAGCGATTATTATCTATAATGAAGAAAAGTCAACATTACTGAATGTTATCGTAGGATCTCTTGCACTGAAAATACGCACTTTTTTTATAGAAGACTTCTGTCTCAAAGGCCTTTCATTCTAACCACCCATCAATTAATTCAGCTATACTGGCAGGACACTCAATTTTTTCCCCCCCAAAACTTGGCACTCTACCACCTATTTTATGATGAGTTTTCTCTTCTGTGCTCTTCACAGAAGAGCTGGCTCAGACTGTTCCTTTCCAACTTCAAAGGCCAAAGCCAAAGTTTTGAAACTGATCTCAAGATCCCTGAGCTAGTATCTATAGTTTTATGTTGTCAAGATGGGAGGATTTGTCTTCAGGTGTTCCAAGAAACCTGCTGTTTTGTTTGCAGGCATACTATCGCGTGACGGATGGACAAGTCACAGTGAAAACGGAGTGACGCACGTGGAATCAGCAGCCTAGCTTCACTCCAGTTTAAAGCTTATGTCTATGTTGTAAAGAATAAAATTCAGCAGTTTCTTGGTAGTTTTTACTATTTTCACCCAAATAACTGACTCACTAAGTTAATTTAATATTACAGAGCACTAAAAGAATACTCTTCTTACAAAGTCAAGTACTACAAAGTTGAGTTACTCATGCAATTTAACTTTGCAATGTAGCTTTGCAATATACCTTCTGTATACAGATGTAAAGTCTTCAGTTATATGATCACACAGTTTTTGAGAACGGGACCCTCATTCACTGCATGCAACGGTTCTTGATAAGTATGCAGCTGTGCCATATAATTTTCAACAAGTATTTGCCTTATTTACCAAAAGCTAATGAAATGCTGCTTTTTAGACATCAATATGCATTTCTTCCCAGCCTTTTAAAATTCTTATTATTACTATTATTACACTCAGTACTACTATACTACTACTATAGTTAAGCCCTTTTTTTTTTTTCAATTCTGTGTATCTTCAAAGTATCAGTGACTTCAGAACAACTTCAACTTGCAGTTATAGAAAATGAAGCATATCTGTGACACAGGTCTCAGATTACAAACAACACACAACCACTGATTTGACAAAAAAATCTTATTTAAGTGATTCCCCCAGGAGGGGCACAGTGTGATACAAAGTCACAGAACAGTTTTCTGTTACTCCTTTAACAATGAACATCCCTTCTCTTCCCAACTGCTTCATTCACTATTCACTCCCCAGTCTGCACAGAAAACGTGGCAAAAATCCTGGAGACAAGGACTACCCAAGCAGTGCTTGTACAATACCCTGTGCAGTGGGTAAGAACAACAGGGTTTTGTGGGCAAAAAAGCCCAATCATAATGCAAAAAGACCAAGTGCACAAAGGGCATTTGCAGAGGCAATTTAATCCCAGTATTTTCTTATTGTTTGACTTCACAATCCCAAAGTGTTCTTTCAAAATTGTTTGTTCATCCAATTCATCACAGGAGAAAGCATCTCATTTAAATGGCAATCTCCACCTTATTACATATACTTGATATTCAACAATCAAGATTCAGTCGTGATAATGAAAACACTCCATGAAGAAATATATCTTTGAGAACAATCATAAAGGCAGTGCTCCACTGGCAATGACTTGGATAGAAATGTGATATTAATACGGAGTAATTGAGGCCAGAGAGCTTTGAAAGAGTTTCTGTAGATAATGATGTACAGTTCTCTAGATTTCTTTGCCTAAACATTCCACGTATCCCTGTGTTTACCTGACAACTTCTTAGGCTTAGACTCCTGAGCATACAGCAAGCTGAGTAAGAGAATCGTTTGAGCAGCAGAAAGAACAAAAGCCTTACTTGATTAAGCTAGTTTGGAGTAATTTACAAAGCAAGGCAAAACCACTATAAAGTCTCTGCCCTAGTAAAGACTGTGGATGAATGTTGCGGAGATCAGTTCTTTTGAGCTAGCTAGGGCAACTCACCTCACAGATAATATTTGAATCGTAGATTATCTTTTGAGAAGACACAAAAGGAGGAACTAGGGGGAGGAACAGCACTGCATCTTCAAGGAGTGCCTGACAAAAATTTTTAAGTCAATTGTTTTTTGAGCAGTAGAAAGAACCAAGCCTGGTCCAATATGAATTTATGTCTTCGGTTTGATACACATATTGGTTCTTTCACTTCTAAAAAGACACAAGTTCACACTACAGTCTTTTCCCTAACAAAGGTATTAACATACCCTCTTTTCCTACACTTGCTTCCACAAAACTTACAGGAATACCTTCAGGGTGGCCTGCAATTCATTTGGTCAACCTTTGCCAAAGGCTACTGGGAGGGAAGAGGCCCTGAAAAAAGATGACACCCATTTTATCTCCAAAAGAAATGAGGCTTGTTGTGTGGTCAGGCTGAAAAAACAGTTGTGTAGTGCTGCTGGAGACCAGTAGGTCTAAGAGAATAAACTAATACAGGACTGCTCTTCTAAAGTATTGTAAGCTGCAAAATATTAGTGATGGGATTTATTTTTATCTACAGTTAATAGTCAAGAATCAGACCACAAAGAGTACAAAGACTCTAAGCCACTTTCAGGATAATTTGGTGTGCCAGTAACTCAAACCACTGAGAGAAGGAAGAGCTTCAGTATCTCTTGAGAAGCAGCCTCTCATGCTTCTCAATACAAAATCTAATAGAGTAGCCTGGGATCAATGACCACACAAATAATTGAATTTAATATAGATATAAATGGATTCTCAGCATAAAGCAGTGCTAGAGGTTTCAGATGCCAGGCATGAATATTTTAACAGGTTTTTTAAAGATGTAATGAGAAAAAGTAGCACATAACATGTCTTGGGAATCTTAAGGCTCCATACTTCCTACATCGTCTCCTCAAACAGTGTCTATTGCTAACACAGGGTAAGTCAAAAGAATTGATCACAAAATGCATTAGAAGTGCACATGGCAGAAGCAAGTAAATATGAACTCAGTCACACAAGAATTTCAGAGAAAGAAGTGGCATCAAACCAAAATACACTTCTTGGATGAAGAAATGAAGGATGGTTAACATGGCTTTTTACAGGCATACAAAATCGGGGACAACGTATGAGTATTCCAGTAAAAGAGTCAACTGTCAAACGATTTAGATTAGATGCATAATTAACATTCTCCTTTTATTTAAAAAAATACTTGGAAAAAAATTGAATAAAATAGATATAAACTAGTAGCTCAGAAGTAAGAGGAGGTAAACTTACTAATGGACAAAACAGTATCATAGTATCTACCTATAAACCAACCCAGATCACACACGTTTATGAAACCTTGGACCAGTGAAAGCAAATCCAAACTACCTTCACAAGCCATTCACAGAAACTGCTGAAAGATTAACTGGCATCAGAAATGTGAACAAATGTAGCATTAGTTTGCAATAAGTTATGCAGAGAGGTGACAAAGTCCAAATCTGGAAATTAAGGAAACTTCCTTGATTTAAAGCTAACGCCAACACCTCGGAAATTAAAACCATACTTAGAAGCAAAGTAAGACACTGAAAAAACAGAAAACAATGAGCTACAACCATTAACACTGATAATCTTACAAGAATAATTCTTGCTAAACAGCCTTTTAGCTACCATATTAACTTATGAAAGGACAAATTCTTCATGAAAGGAAAGAAGTCTTTCCTTTCCTTTACCTGAGCAAATACAGCTGTATTCAAACACAGAGGCAATAAAATTGCATTTTAGTTAAGCATATGATATTTCCATCTGCCAATATCAGGCACTGAAAATACCATAATTGCCTTAAAACCATCCAAACAACTTCTACGCAGTGGAAAACATACACCAGAGAAGCTGGAAGGAACTATGCTGCTTCTAACTTCTATGAAATGGGTTCATCCCGTTCCTTGGCACCCATCAGCTACATTAAAAGCATGGACAATTCAGGGCAGTGGGTTAATTTTTCCGTTGTAAGATTTCCTTAATACACACTATTATGCTCAGGCCTCAAGTATTATAACAGTACCAATAACAGAAATGCATTTGCATTTGGGGAACGTGCACCCAAAAAATCAAGTTTTGAATGGAGCAACTGTAACTCTTTTCTGGAAAGTTATCTATTTTGGTAATTAATTATCTCTACATTTCATATATATCATAAGGTCACACGGATACTTTATTCTCTGCCGGATTCTAACACAAGCAGACTTGTCACCACTTTTTCACAGAACTTCCAGCAGAAAATAAGCAAGCTCTTTCAGGTTTATTATAAATATTTGTTCATGAAATATCGTTTCTCCAGATAAGCTTAATGCTGAAGTCTTAGCCACACCTCCTTTTTCTTTCTGCTGGATTTTATCTGTTGAACCATCAAAATGCAAAGGCATCTACCTCTCTACCCCCCCCACTGCATGAGAGAATTTTTAAAGCAATAAATCTGTCCTGCAGGATCAGGCAGCAGCAACAGAGCAAGCAAGAATTGGAGGGGAAGAGATCACAGAGCTGAACAAAGTGTTAAGAATTTTTCTAGATTTTGGGCAGAAACTACCATTATGATTTTCTTCCTGAGGAATGCTGATTCTGCAAACCAGGAAGACTGTCTTATTTCACATTTTTGACGCGCAAATCAAATAAATCCTATCTTTGGGCAGTCCCTCTGCCCAAAAGAAAGTCACTCTAGTGAATAGATTTCTCTCTTCACACCTTTTTCTTACTCATTATTTTCAGAATCGTTACTCATCTTAAACTTCCAGCCATCTGTCTACATAAGCTGTGTTATAAACAGGGGGAAGAAAGCGTTTCTTTTACCTTCACAAGACAGGCCGTGAGAAGTGACTCCAGAGAGGCTCTCTCTACACACGTTACAGAAGGTAGGTCGGGCATGGGAGCAGGCGTACCAGTTATGCATCCCTGAGAAATGTTCCACATTAAACTGTGCGGTCTAGTAAAGGAGAAGTTAAGACAAATTTGCAAGTACAGAACACAGCTACGGTGACTGAAATTACCTACGGTTCCATATTACAGGGGATGACAATGCAATGTTCACCACAAGTATTTCCCAAAGGGTATTCAGCCTGTTCTCCCTCCAAACTTCTAAACAAAAGTGTGATAACAAGTTCTCATTTCGCTACTAAAGGTCTTCACATGAAGCTTCACCCTGACATTAGACACACTTTTCATACTAAGGAGGGTGAATACTCCAGTTATGTGTCCTGTAGCTTGATCTGTTGAGCTAGAACAGGTTACACCAAGATGTCAACCTACCTCATAGTGTTCCCTGGACTGAACTGACTTCAGAGAGCTTATCCAGTCCTCCATTTCTTTTCTGTTCTCAGCACACAGTATCAGCCTCCTAAATGGAGTGATTATCTGGAAAAGATAACGCATTCTGATTAATGCAGATAGTAAAAATCATGATAGACTACTAATATTTAATGTACTCTTTCCTGCGAGATGATGCAAAAGGAAGACATGCCCTAGATTGCAAGATATTAAAGACTTACACTACCAACAATGAGGGAGTTTGCTTTTTCTTTTTCAGTTCCCAAGACTCGAATCAGGCTTCAATATAGGTCTTTGCAATCTACATTGATCATTGCTCCCTCTCAGCTCTTTGTCTATGCACTGAAATCCAAATACTCAAATGGCAGGCACTGAAACTGCTACAACAACCATTCTGGAAATCACTAATTGACCAAGATTGCAACGCTATTTTGTAACAGCATTATAGCAACTGCAAGGTCCGTTACAATTACTAGAGACAAAAACATATCAAAATCAAAAGCCTATAGGTCTTAAACAACAACAAAAGCTTTCATCATATTTCTCCATCTTGTACATTGATATTAAATTTACACAAATTTAAACACACAACATTCTTCTCCTACTAAATCCAAAACACAGCAGCTACTGGGAGGAAAACTAACTCTATCCCAGACGAAACCAGGACAATAAACTTAAAACAGAACTTTCTATATAAAACTCCGTATAAAAACACATACAAATCTTTATACAAATACACAGCGAACAAAAGCAAAGAGCTGAAATCATATCCTACTAGGATGGCTGAACAAATTCCTGGAACAAGTCGATGCTGGGGAGTTCTCAGTGGTCTGGACTTGGATTCTAGAAATCTGAAAATGCTGCATCTAGGAGGTTCAGAGCATAAGCTGTTCTCCCCTCTCCCTCACCAGTAGAAAAATAATTAAAATAACAGGAAGGCACCAGAAACTATCAGCTAACTCCCACTGAAATTATTTTAAGCACTGCACTAAAATAGATGAAGCAGTTATTTACATCGCAAAGAACTTAAAACTAAGTACACGGAATTATAGGAAAGTTATTTATTTTGTTGTAAGAAGTATGAAAAATAAAATTAAATCCTTTATCAGTCTTACGCATAGATCTATTGCATAGTACATACCATTCACACTTGCAAATTACTTCAGTAAAACAAAGAAAGGACCACCAACAAATGACAGTTCTGAGTATTGTTTTAAATGCTACAGGCTAGGTATTGTAACAATTGCACAATATTAGTAAACACTTCTCTACAGCTGCGTTTACTTACCCAATCTCTGCCGTAAATAGTCTCTAGCCTTGATTTCTCCTATCCACTTCTTCATTCAACTGAGCTGCACTTTAACACATCTCAGAGGCAATGTAACTGAAGTGCAGCAAGCTGCACGTCACATGGAGGGGAGGCAAAAACCCTGTGGGCTCGTTCCCCCCCCGCCTTTCTTTTTTGATGTGCTCACTTCACACAGAATGGAACAGTTTCTCTGTTTTCTATTTCCTTCAATCTTGCTTAAGCTTTTTAATAAGGTTTATTAGTAGCTCTCCACGGCTCTTCCTAAAGAACAGTTAATGCAAAGAGCAATGCTTCTCTCATTAGTTTGGAGCCAAACAGACGCTTTATTACTTCAAAATGTTTTTCTAGGCCAGGTCATCAAATGAAGCCCAGAAAAGCCATTAATTCATAATATAACCCTGGCTCCAACAACCATCAGCATTCTGCTGGAATTTCCAGGTTTCAGTGGACTCAGAAAACTTATTTGGGCAAATACACCCGCCAGATTATTTCCTATTACACAGGATGACTTTAGAATACGGACTAAGTAAGGACAAGTCCACCCAAAACTCTGCACTTTGCATCCGTCCTTCCCCCACGCTCCTTACTGATGCTAACCTGTAACCAGCTGTTGGGAAATGCCATTAAGCAACAACAGCTGCATTTATTGCTGAAGACTCCTGACAGTCTTGATCTCTTCAAGTAATACTTACTTGTATTAGTCATGTCTTTAATACTATCAATCACAGAAATCCCCTGTGCGTCCCCCCACTCCCCCCTCCCCAAATCAAGGCCGTAGTTCTGTTGCTCTTGTGTAGTTACCCAGTGCCCATGGAGATGCCCTTTGGTATCCAAAGCATCAGCACGGGGCAAGTAAATATCACAGAGGAGCATAACACCTAGAACAGCAGCTCTAAATGACTCAGGTGAGGCACCAAAATCATCTCAAAAAGGTACTACACACCCATGTACTGGCAACTAAATCATGTCAGCAAACATTGCTAACTCATGCATGTAAACATACTATAAATTCCTATACTCCAACTTCTTATTAAATTCAGAGCATAACAAACTTAATAAAGTTCAGAGCATTTAAACAGCCTAAAAATTAAATTACATACTGACAATCACATGAATGTAGGCTAAATTATTATCAGTGCTATAAAGCGGAAAGTTGGAAGACTTTTGTAAATACAGCATCTATAACATGATGGTTAAACTACATATGCTCTTTGATTTACATATTTTTAGCAACAAACTTTAGGAAGGAATATGATAACATGAAAAAAGACAAAATGCATTCTATGCAAAAAATACCAACCATGCTTGGAATTTTTCTTAAAAATAAAATTTAGAAAGAGCAACTAAGCAGTCCGTTTAGGTTCTCGTCTATTTTAGTATACAAAATCATGGGGAAAATGTACTCTCATTATTTATCAGATATTTCACTTAACGTAAGAACTCAGGGCACCAAGAAAATGATTAGCAAGCAACAAGAACTGTATTTTCCTAAATGTAATGCATGATTAAGATTTGGAAAGTATTCCCAAAGCATGTTAAGGAGACTGGAAGTATAAATGTCCAAAAAGGTATTTGACAAGTTCATCGAGAACAGATGCATCATATACTATAAAACACAACATCCCAGACCTTTGGCTTAGTAAGTCTCCAAAACCCATCAATGACTGAACACTGGGAAGTTATGCGAGAGGCAGAATCACTGCACATGCCCTGCTGCTTGTACTCCTCTCTTGCATACCTGCTACTACTATTATACTACTTTGATTCAGTATGGTTTTATGAGCTTTATGCTAACTCAGTATAGCCGTTCTTGCTTGCCCAAAACTGTGAATGACTTCCTATACCTTTCTTCTTTGCATTTACACAGAAGGCATGCTTTCTCATGGATGCTTACAGAAAATTCTGATTAACTAACTTAACTGGGTGTGTAGAGTGCATTCATCAAAAACAGCTGAACTTGTATGCAAACATAATCAAAATTAAAATGGATTTAACTGTCCTTAGAACTAGTTTCCAGCCACATAAATTTGGATTTTACTAGTAATCTTATCTCATTGCATGTAGTCATATTCAAAGTCCTGTATCCTTTCTTCTGCCGACCAAAGTCGGTACCTTTTCTTCTATTACTTATTACCTTTTTTGTTTAGTTAACGCTTGCTGCCTCAAATATTATTATTTATATGTCACTCTGAGTATGCTAAACTCTCAACAGACAAGAAGAAATTGTAAAATACAGTGACAAAGGATGTGTCACAGGAACCACTGGAATACAACTGAGGTAACATAAGAATGAGAAAACTCTTCAATTCTGGAGGACCTCAGGTGCTAAAGGTTCACACGCTGACAAAGCAGGAGACAAATCAAGAAGCACGAAGACAGACGAAAGGCCTTAAAAATAAATAAATCAAGCAGATTTAATTTAGAAGATTAACTTACTTTGAAAATATTCACCATTGTCAAGTAGCCAAGAAGAAGTCATTGCTGATTTTGGAAGAGAGAGTTACCAAACCCAGATGCTGCAGTATATTGGAAAGTAATGAAATTGGGGCAGTGGGAATAAAAAACGCTTTTAATGCAGTAGGGATAGGGAAAGAGTAAGCATATACAGTTTTAGAAGTTGCAGGCAAACAACACAAGTTCTAAACATCATCAGGAATAAAGAATGTACGGACAGGAAGAAAAAAGGCTCATTACTGTGATAACGTTCTTCTTCTGTTCAGAAAAATAGGGGGCTTTTTGAGTGGGATGAAGGAGAGAACAAGACGACATTGTTCAGTCTGCCACCCCATAGGTCTTACTATAAATTGGGATTTTCACACATCTTGACACGGAGATAATTTGGCTTCTTAAAATGCACACATACTCATCTATACGTACATACACATAGGGAAACTACTTTGATGAAAATTAGAGAGTCAAGTTTTGGGCCAGCACTGCAACTTTTCTCTCAGACAGCACCTATTAGAAAACATCTTGAAAGGGAATAAATTTGCCATTAAATTCAGTGTAAATTTGAATGCACCTTTCGCTTTCAAATGGGCTAATTTTACCATACATCCTATATGTCTTCAACCCAATGGGTTTAGACTTTTGATCTGTAAAATAAAATCACAGAAAGTTCAATTAAAGCCTACTGCTGAATTTTTAATATATTTTATTATATCAGCATATATAAGAAAAGCTTAGTGGCCACATTTTTGGTTTCCTTTACTGATTCAACGAAAAATGCAGACATTACATTTGCTAATCAAGAAAATAATGGTCTACCTCTCGGCAGCAACACAGCAGCTACTGTAAGGCACCTCGCTTCCTGCAACATGATATTTGCATTAAAGCACCTTCTGCTGCTCTAAACTATTATCAGGCATTACACTAATAGCACTTTGTATGGCCGATCTTGAATTGACTTAGTAATGTACAAACATCACTTACAATCCGAAACGGGCAGGGAAATGGTTTTCCTGTTCTTTGAACAGATATTTTTAAAATCTCTTTCTGGAACTAATGAAGAGAGGGTGATATCAAGAGAGAGCGCACCCCCACCTCTCCTCTTAGGGACCGCACCTGATGCCTGGGGCATGAACGTAAGAGATTTAACGCTTTGTAGCTTCTCTGTGCTTCCAGACCTTGGCGAAAGAGTTCTGGCAACCACCAGAATAACACATTCTGCCTCCCTTGCTTTCTGTCTGCCTCTCCATTTCCCTGTCCCCATGCAGGTGGGTCCATATGAGTGCGACGGCTGAATACAGCTCCATCACGGGGGTAGGAGTAGACTGCCGGGGCCATCGATGCTCCCGTACCTACCAGAACTTCCCTGCAAAAATCACAGGGCTAACAGTTGGGCAGTTCTCTACAGTACTTTAATTTCTTGGATTCAGGATACTGAACAAATTATGACAGTACTGACACCATCAAAGGTGCAGCTGGTGCTTTATGGTGAATCGTCACTACTATTTTTCAAGATGACTCGAGCCAGGCAAAAGTATAAATTACAAAGAGAGCGGAGGATTTAAAAGCAAGGCGAGTAATAAATGGCTATTATATTTGCCCAAGTACAATACAGAATTTATAATCAGAACAATTAGCTCTGTCTGTTCCTCTAAAATGTTGCTTCCCTCTTTTTGCTGGCCTTCTCCTATTTCACTGTTGCCAAGCTCCCAAGTAATGAAGTAATGCGTGGTTTTGGCCCCCTGGATAAAAACTCTCAGAAAGGGGAAGAAGCGGTTTAGTCCCACACAGCATCTCCTGCATCGGTAGCCCAGGACAAAAGTGGTTACATCACAGACACAGGTATAAGGTCTATTCTGACCTCACTCTGCAGTAGAATCCAGCCCAGGTAATTTAGGTGGCCTTGCCTTATACCACATCTAGCAAAAAATGAAGGAGCATCTCCCAGAGTACATCCAGACACATGAAGGACAAGAAAGTGATCGGGAGTAGTCAGCATGCATTCACAAGGGGAAGTCATGCTCGACCAACCTGATAACCTATGATGAAATGACTGGCTTGGTGGATGAGGGGACAGAGGTGGACACTGTCCACCTTGACTTCAGTAAGGCTTTCAGCACTATACCTTCAGAACCTCATAGAGAAGCTGATGAAGTGTGGACAGTGAGGTAGATTGAAAACGGGCTGAATGGCTGGGCACAGGGGTTGGCAATTAGTGGCACAAAGCCTAGTTGGAGGCCAGTAAGTAGCAGTGTACCCCGAAGGTCAGTAGAGGGTCCAGTTCTGTCTAACATCTTAATTAATGATCTTGATGAAGGGGCAGAGTGTACCCTCAGAAAGTTTGCTGATGACACAAAACTGAGAGGAATGGCTGATACACCAGAAAGGCCGTGCTGCCATCCAGAGGGACCTCGACAGACTGGAGAAATGAGCTGACAGGAACCGCATGGAGTCAAACAAATGAAGCACAAAGCCCTGCCCCTGGTGAGGAACAACCCCAGGCACCAACGTATGCTGGGGATCACCCAGCTGGAGAGCACCTTGGCACAAAAGGACCTGGGGGTCCTGCTGGACAAACAAATTGAACATGAGCCGCCAATGTGTCCTCACAGCAAAGAAGGCAAATGGTATTCTGGGCTGCATTAGAACAAGTGTTGTCAGCAGGTCAAGGGAGGTGATCCTGCCCCTCTACTCAGCACTGGTGAGGCCACACCTGGAGTGCTGTGTCCAGTTCCAGGCTCCTCAGTAGAAGATGGACATGGACATATGGGAGACAGTCCAGGGAAGGGCCACAAGGATCATGAAGGAACTGGAGCATCTGACATATGAAGAGCGGCCGAGAGAGCTCAGACTGTTTATCCTGGAGAAGAGAAGGCTCAGGGGGATCTTTTTAATATACGTAAATACCTGAAGGCAGGGTGCAAAGAGGACAGAGCCAGGCTCTTCTTGGTGGTGCCCAGTGACAGTACAAGAAGCAGTGGGCACAAACTGAAACACAGAAGACTCTGTATGAACATCAGGAACCACTGTGAGGGTGACTCAACACTGGCACAGGTTGCTCAAGACAGTTGTGGAGTCTCCATCCCTGGAGATACTGAAAAGCTATCTGGGCATGGTCCTGGGCAGCCTGCTCTATGTGGCCCTGCTTCAGCAGGAGGGTTGGACCAGATGACCTCCAGAGGCCTCTTCCAACCCCCAAATCACTCTATGATTCTGTGAACACAGAATCCAGATAAATCAGGAAATCCAGCTATGACATGCCCAGCCTCCAACTTTAAAACAGATGTAAAAAGTATCCAGCAAAAGTAATTTTATCAGAAATCTACAGTTCCTCAAACATGACCTCATATATCCAACTTCAGTCAACTGCTAACAAAAAAACATTATTCCTTCAGAAGTATAACCTTATAACGAGACAGTTACAAGAAGCAGTGTAGGGAAGTTTCATGAATTTGGACTGAAGAATTAGAAATTTATTTTAAAATCAGTACTTAAATACAGCACAAACAATAAACCATACATAAGCTATATATAGTTCCAGGCCTGCATGTTTCTGTAAAGTCCTTACATAAAGATTTGTTAAGCATATTAACTTTGCAGTGCTGTGCCTTTAGCTCCAGCTTCACCAGCTCATTACACCTCTATCAGATGGGACAGCTTCTGTGCTTAGAAGAAAACATTTAGTCTTCTATTTAATGACATTATGTGCAAAGTTATACAAAATAAAACAGCAAGTGACTATTTTTTCATCTCTAGTAACAGATGCCTGTTTAAACATGATCCAGCTGCCTGAAGCCAGGGATCCTTGCTCACTAGAAGGAGGAAATTTATTCAAAGTTTACGCCAATGCCTTTGTTTACAAAATCAAGTGCACCCTGAGCAAGTTTGCCAGCGACACCAAGCTGAGTGGTGCAGTCAACACACTGGAGGGAAGGGATGCCATCCAGAGGGCCCCTGACAGGCTTGAGATGTGGGCCTGTGTGAACGTCATGAAGTTCAACAAGGCCAAGTGCAAGGTCCTACACCTGGGTGGGGGAAATCCCAAGCTCAGATACAGGCTGGGCAGAGAATGGGTTGAGAGCCCTGAGGAGAAGGACTTGGGGGAGCTGGTTGATGAGAAGCTCAACATGACCCAGCAGTGAGCACTCACAGTCCAGAAGGCCAACCGTATTCTGGGCTGCATCAAAAGCAGCGTGTCCAGCAGGTTGAGGGAGGGCATTCTGCCCCTCTGCTCCGCTCCGGTGAGACCCCACCCAGAGTCCTGTGTCCAGCTCTGGAGCCCTCAGCACAGGAAAGACATGGACCTGTTGGAGTGGATCCAGAGGAGGCCACAAAAATGATCCGAGGGCTGGAACACCTCTGCTGTGAGGAAAGGGTGAGAGAGTTGGGTCTGTTCAGCCTGGAGAAGAGAAGGCTCCGGGAGACCTGACTGCAGCCTTCCAGTACTTAGAGGGGGCCTATAGGAAAGCTGGAGGGGGACTTTTTACAAGGCCATGTAGCAATAAGACATGGGGTAATGGCTTCAAGCAGAAAGAGGGTAGCTTTCAATTAGATTCAAGGAAGAAATTCTCCACTCTGAGGGTGGTGAAACACTGGCACAGGTTGCCCAGAGCAGTTGTGTCTGCCCCCTCCCTGGCAGTGTTCAAGGCCAGGTTGGACGGGGCTTTGCGCAACCTGGTCTGGTGGAAGGTGTCCTTACCCATGGCAGGGGGGATGCAATGAGATGATCCATAAGGTCCCTTCCAACCCAAACCATTCTACGATACTACACAAGAACTGCACCAAGGGATACTTTTTAAGGTTTCTCCAGGTATTTGAAACACTTTTAAAGCAAGAAGAGAAAGAAACATCAGAGAATCGGTAAGTTTAAAACTGCAGGAACAATGAAATCTGGCCATCCTCAGTGCTTGTCCTCCAAACACCCCAACTGCTTCACCAGTGCAATACCATGAGTTCAGACAAGGAAACAAAAGATATTCTTAATGTATGTACTTCTACACAAATCTTCTTACCGTGTTTCACAAACTATAGAAATTCTTAGAAAACTAAAGGACGAAAGAGAGACATTTTCTGTGAGCTATTTTTGAAAAATTTCTGCTTCATCTTGAAATCTGTGGAAAACAAGCTCCAGGCAAAAGTAACTAGAACTAAAATCTACAATACAGCCCAGAATGAGTCACATTTTAAAGCACCCCCTTGTTCTTCCTATTCTGAAAAGTGTTCAGCTTTCTTGTAATAGCTCAACCCCAAGCAATTTATCTATGGATTTTAGCCTCACAGCAGAAATGCTTTATTGCTTTTTCATAATGAAACTTCAAGCTTCAATGTCTCCAGACACTCTAGGGAAAGAGAGACAGCGTATCAAGTCAGAGATCAGGAGCTTGAAACTTGAAAGTCACACCCAAAGCTACCCAAAGAGCTCTCAGCTTCATTACATTTTTTTTGTCATTGTCAGAAGGCGGGGGAAAATGAGCAAACGCTAAATGGAGGAAAAAAACTAAGTGCATCACAAGTGCACACTAATTGCTTTTGTCTAATTTTTTTTCCTCAGCATATTAATTATCTATTTCAGTTTTTGTTTTGTTTCTAAGCTGCCTGAATATAGGGGAGAAGAAAAAAACTGAACAAAATGGAATACAAAGCACTTCCCCTCTCTTTCTGTGGTTTGGGTATTGCTCGGGCTGGGAGCATCAAAAAGCCTTCATCATTTAGAGGCTAATCAGCATCTGTATGAAACAGCAGATGGTTCACAACTAGGGAAAAACTAAACCCATCCCAAGAGTTAGCTACCCGTGCAAAGCTGAGTCACCCTGGTGAGGCCAGCACAGGAACTGGAGCTGTTTCCAGCCATATTCTACCTCCTGGAGATAGTAATAGGCCCCGAGGTCTTCACAGATGTCACTCCAGGACCTCCGTCAGCCCCACACCAGACTGCAAACAAGGCATGGGGAATGTCTGGATATAACATTCCACCATCGGGAAATGGTGCAACACACTGACTCTTCTGATAAGTCCAAGGGCAAAATTTAAAATGCAATGTTTCCGAGAGTCGGATTTGGCTCACAGAGGAAGGTACTTTAAAGACATCTGCAAATGTCTCTGAACTTCCATCATCAGTATATACTGTTAGCAATATTAACACTTAACTGGAATGCAAAGGAAATGCTAAAGTGTACCCAAACTCAGGAAATTATTGCACATCTAAAGAACAAATACAATGTAAAGTATGCTGAGAGGAATGCTACAGCTAGCACCACACACCATACATAGTATTTCATTGATATTTCTTTTGTTTTCCTTCACACAAATAATTTCACAATACTAATGTAAGCTCACTATCCATACCTGGATCATCATCATTATTATTATTAAAATTAATATGCAATTGAGTTAAGATACATCTATAGCAGAGGTTCATACAGACTAAAGTGCGTTCACACAAGACTGTATTCAGTTAAGTAAATTTAATGTGTAAACTATTTGAAATTTGGTTTATGTAAATTCATCAAGAAACAGAAACACGTTTCCAAACACAAATCCATTCCTTTCATGTCCCTGTGGTTTATTAAAGGGAGAAGTCAAACAAGAGTGTCTCCCTTCAAGGGAACATCAGCAGAGACTGTACGTAGAAATTTACTCAAAGTACATTTTTCAGAATGAAAAAAAAATTGCAGATGGCTGTGCTTCAGAGCATTCCTACAGAGCAAATCAGAATGTTTAATCATCTAGGCTAAGACAAGGCAGTGAAAAAAGTCTGCTTAGCAATAGTTGAAACCAGGGGAAACCACCCCAAGCCTAGAACAAGCCAAAGCCTTGAAGGCTCTTGCTGACCCCATGATCCCAGAAGTCTCCCACCATAGGAGTAGCAAGATGATTTCACTAAACTACAGGAACAAGGCAGTGAAAGAGAAGCAACAGAAAGCCCAGAAAAGGTCAGTGCAACCTTTAGGTGAGTGGCCCTCAAAAAAAACAGGCTGAGGTAGAATAGTGTCTGAAAGAGGCCTGAGGCTATGAGTAAAGAAATCATCTCCTGATGTTCACTGAGACCAAACTGCAGCAAATTGGATTTTCTAAACAAGCGGGACTGCATCAGAGAAACACCTCTGCTGGCATCCAAAAGCTTTTCTGCACTTAAACAAAGCTCAAGACCCCAAACTTTGGGCAGAGTCAGTAACAAAACTGAATTGATGTTAGATTATTTAAATAGGAAAAAAAACAGTATTTGGATAATTATTCCCAGTTTACTATCTCTCTTTTTCTCTGGTATTCAAAAAGACAGAAGACTGGAGTGCCCAAACCCAAAGATGAAAGGTTTTAAACTCCTTTGGGAAAAGGCTCTTCTCATTTCCTCTTGATGCTGCTAGGGGAAGGCTAAGCAGTTCTCACATTCCCTGAAGTTCTCGTAGTCCCTGAAGAAATGTCTCAATAACAACTTAAAAAAAATCTGGGTGACAAGAAAGGAAGCAAAATGTGTCCAAGTCTAAGAAATTAACACTGTCTCACCAACATACTGCAAAAGTCTGGCAATGCATTCCGTTTTCCAAGCCCTCTGTGAATATTAAAAGTTAATTTTCTAAAATCAATTAGAAGCAGCTAATCTCAATGATAAACAAAGAGCTAGCTGATGTCAGAAGCAGCAGGGCTGAAATAAACTGCTAAAAAGCAATAGCTCTTTGGGCCCAGTTGTAATATTCAACTTCATATTCTGACAAATCGCAAGAAGTGAGTTTCCAGTACAAATGGGCAACCTCCCATTAAAAACAGTGGCTGTACAGGAAGATTCAAAGATGAAAAGAACTGGTTTATGCTTTAAAGCTGGTTCCATATAAATTGTATGCCAGTAAACTTTGCAACTTCAGCCAACATGTAGGATATGCTACGTTCAAAAATACGGACAGGAAATAGGGTAATCAGAGTTATGGAAGAAAACAACATAAACTGGAAGAAAACAATACAAATTTTAGCCACATTTGAAGCACAGTTGTTCCAATGGAAAATTTGGCCTCACTGACCTATAAAAAACACCTAATGATACCATATAATAGTATAAAGTAAAAATAAATTAAAATAGTACAAAATACCTAATAACCATCTCAAAATAATAGGTGAATGAAAATCAGCAAATACAAATGGTCAGTTTTTCCAAATCTATCCAAATTTACAGAACACCAAGGAAATCGCAGACAATTGGATTTTTTTTGTTGTTTAAAAACATCTTAAGAAGAACCCTCTGATTTCAGCTCAAAATTAATTGATAAGTCTGATCAAAAAAGTGGAAATTAGAGGGAAAAAACCTTAAACTTTTTGTAACAAAATTATATTCAGCCACTAACTTTAATGAAATGCCATTCATGTTTTGTTTTTTTCTTTGTATAATAGGAAAAAACACTTCAAAACAAAATTTAATCCCTTTAATTTGAACTAAATTAAGTACTTCTGTTCAAAAAAGTGAAATCATCAGGTTGGCCCATAATTATTTTTAGTTCAGTCATTCAACTAAAAAGACCAATTATTTTTATCTCCCAATCACGCAACGAGATGAAAAGCTAAGGGACATTAAAAAAGTAAGAAGAAATAATAGGAAATTCTAATATGGAAAAGATTAATAGATAATCTTTATTATTCTCTTACAAAATTTTGTTGTGCAATTCTTAAACTGGAAGAGAAGTGTAAAGTAGTGACACAGGAACATTTACAGACAGCACAAAATTTTGATTGCTTCGCTCCCCGCCTTGATCACCAAGGCACTTCAGGGCAAGCCAAGCAAGGTGTTAAGACAGTAAAGTGACTTGAAAAAGTTCAGTGTGAGCAAAAACAAGAAGAAGTATTTATGAATTACAGACAGCTCCACATTAACAGGAAAAGGATCTTAGTAATAGTACAGAGGATTAAAAAAATGCATAATGTGTTACGTTGCTGCTGCAGAAAACAGACAAAATGTGGGATCCGTAAGGAATGTAAATCAGCGTTAACTTAGATAATAGTCCCAAATATCTGTGACTTGTGCACCCTGAGTGCCAAACTGGTCACTTCACTTACAAGATGATGCTGCAGAATGATAGAACAGCAGCAAGAACAGGTAACAGTATATTAAAATGTTTACAAAGATTCTTTACCTTGGAAAACAGTCAAATCAAAATGAGGCAATAAAAAATATAAAATAAAGAACAGAGAGCTTATACATTTCTGCTGCCTTTGCCTCGTAACACTAGGCGAGAACACTTCACGCCCAGCACATTAAGAGTTCTCCAAGGACGTATTTTTCCACAGGATAAATAATTAGACTCTATGGTCTATATGGTCTACAGCATCACTAAAACCAAGAAATCAGCAAAAATTTATGATATTAGACATTTTTGCAAGCATACCCAGAATCCTAGTAATCAATGTTATTGGCTGGAATACAAGGTCTCATTTCCAGCCAATTTCTAATTACTAAGAATTGCAGTAGGTTTTCCAGGACAGCAGATCTGCCTACCGCAGCTTCCTCTCTCACAAGATGACCACCTTCAGAAGATGTATATTCAACAAAAAGTACTTGATTCAGCACCTACTTCAGAAAGCTGAAAGCAAGGGTCTGTATCTGAGGTGCCCTGGATGACAAAGCTCCTATCACAGCTAAGAAAGAGTTCGCTAATAATCAGCGGACTCTATACTGAATTGAGCAACTACAGGAATCTACTTTAAAGAACTATTAATCTTTTCCCACGTACCTAAATTAAGGGGTCTATAAACCCATCATTTAATCCCATGCTGAAGTTAGGGCAAGCCAAATCCCCATCACCTAGAATGTTAATGTCTCATGTTCCTGGAGGGCCCCTTCCAGAACAACAGTGAAATTATTTCCTCTGTTACTCTCAGGCACAATTAGGTAACAGAATTAATCTGGTCTAGATTTTCACTTTTCTGAACATAAACATAGTACAAAATTGAGTTTCCATGGCTTTATGTAAAAGCCTTAAATAGACTAGAAGTTGGCCTAACCTAAATCAAATATCTAAAGCCAGCTAGACAAATTAATGCCTTAAAGCCAGTATTTCTACCCTGAAATTATTATTTTCCATCATATTTATCACAGAAGAGCATAACTGAATTAAATGTTTCAAACCTCAGTTTGGATGGACTAAATATAGATGCTGCCACATGATGCCTGCGCATTTTACATGAGACTCTAGGAAAGATTTATAATAACCCAGGGCACGTTACACGTTCATGTGGTTCAGTCATTGAAAGGCAGCACAGCTAACACCTACAGAATTTTTTCCTCACTAAAGTGCATCAGAAATTCTTCATCATCAAAAGCAAGGCAGAGGTAGGAACCTAAGATAAAAGCTAATCTCTCAAACTCTCCTTTTAAATCACAATTCATAATCACCTTTGTTGCCCTGAGGAACTTCATTAGTTGAATATGCCTGCTCAAAAACTTAGTATTTAAAAATCCCATTCCTTATACCTATTAGAACAAAAGCACGTCACCAATGATCCACGTGCCCATGCTTGCATGCTGGAGAGCACTATTCATCCTCATTCAGTCTCATCTTGTTTGGAGAACAATAAAGAGATTTTTCTTAACGCACTTGAGATATCAACAAGCCATCTTCCATCCCTGCACACCAAAACGCATGAGGAATTACAGCTTTTGGCAGAATTGGCCACTGCCCCATCTGCTTGCGTGCAGTCAGGATGAGAGACTGATTCATCCCAAAAATCTCCCCAGAGAGGTAGCACGCTGTACAACCACGCTCCTTGGGACGTGCTAGGACAACGTAAACCACCCACTGAGGCCAAAGCAAAGCACTGTGGAAAAAAGTTCAGCAGAGTACCCAACACCACTGCGAGGACTCAGCTCCCACCCACGCCACTGAAGTGCAGGCATGGGGTGAGCAAAAGCCCTCCATGGGCTCCTGCTGCGTGGACAGGGTGATGCACATCTCCCATGGGTTAAAATTGACTTCTTGAACCTCCTCTCTCCTCAAGCCTTAGGAGACTGGTACCTAAAAAGTAAGCAGGAAGAATCTGGCCTTGAGTGTCTCATACAAAGCCTCCGAAATCAAGGGACACCTTTTTGTATTTAATAGCCTCTAGATGAGGATGCTCAGAACTATGAAACACCTATAATCTACCACAAGCCACCTTAGTGCAAGCTTGCTCACTGGGAACTGTTCGCTAGAAATGAGTTGGTTGTTCATTGAAAAGTAGTATCAGCAACAAAGAAAAAACTGAAACGGATGAGCTGGTTTAAGTTTAGCAGCTTCTCATTTTAATTAGCAGGTATTTATTTATCTCAGCTTTCCCCTTAACCTCAATTTGTTTGTAGTAAGAAAGGAAAAGTAATTCTGGTGAATAAGCACTGATATTTAGTTACATAAAATATTCTCCAAGCATGAGCATTACAAATAAACTCAACCTTAAATCTGTCTGTTATGACTAATTTTAGGATCCGAGTTTTCTCCAAAAAAAGAGCATGGAAAATCCTGACACGCACACCTCTGTCTCCAAACAGACAAACTAGAAAGGGCAAAAGAAGGCAAACCAACAACTTCTACAAGCTGGGGGTGAGAGACTGGGGGG
>Ga0065711_1029899_pt1 | contig 34430 bp, 21 predicted proteins | sample Hoacrofraction12_FD_59098 | JGI IMG/M metagenome (GOLD analysis project Ga0065711, IMG submission 59098) | Hoatzin crop microbial communities from Cojedes, Venezuela - Epithelial fraction 12 v2 (version 2) | ecosystem: Host-associated > Birds > Digestive system > Esophagus > Crop | place... | reverse complement strand
CGTCCTTGAACACATCTTGTTTTTGCTAACCCACACCATGTGCACTATCAGAACTTTCTCAATGGCTATTCTTAGCTGTCTTTTCCAGCGGCCTGTTCAGTTATGCTGTTTTGCTTAAGCAGCCTAGTCATGCTAACTCTCAAGTTACATCAACCCCAACAAGTAACAAGTCGATTTGCTGCTTCCACCATTATAAAAGGCTTCAAGGGCAAGAGGCTTAGTAGTGGACTGTAAGTAGTTCAGTGGTGATAGTAATTACAGATCCATTTCTTCATAAGATGACCAAGGAAGAGGGAACTTGACTAAGGTGCCCTGTGACTCCCAGCTAAGTGACCCTGCTTGCCAAAGGAGCACATTTGCCCGCAGGGGCAGCATTACTTTTGGAACTGCCTGCACTTGTGCATGGGTATTCCATGCCTGAGCAGGCCCAACCTGTCCCAGGCAAATGCAGATTTCATCCTTTCTGTTTGATTGCTTGGTAAAGTGTTTCTGATTTTTGCCATTAGTTTTTGAAAAAAAACCACAGTGTGTTTTTCTTCCACAGGGAAAGATTCAAAATCTTAGTTCCCTGCCATGTAAAGGTTAAGTCTTTGAAGTGTCTGTCTGCTCATGTTTGGTATCCAAGGAGTTAGACAGGAGCAGTCTTGGCATGGAAAACTAGCTGGGTGTACCTACCAGCACCAAACCTGGCTTTTCTTAGCCTTAATTGTGTACTGCATGGAGTTGGATAAACTGTTTCCAGTTATAGACATGTTCCTACTGCCCTTTCCTTAGTGTAGCTAATGAATGACTGGAGATTGATGATGCACATGTACAAAAGACAACTCAGGCTGAAGGATTTCAATGTGTCTTACAAATGAGCCCATAAAGCTGCAAACATGAATTGGTTTACGGTCTGAAACTCAACTTTAGAAGTGTATTAGCTAGCAAACCATAACCGCTGCAGAGAGAAAGAACAGCAGCAAAGGGCCACTGATAAGCAAGTAAGGAAGGAAATCTGACTGCAAAGGGTCTCCTCCTTGTTATTATTGTAGTTATGTATTAATAGCCAGACTTCAAATGTGCAGTTCTTCAAGAATGTGAGTGGCTTTGCAGCTCAGTTTTTGAAAGCACTTGTGTCACAGGCACAAGGCTGTGAGCTTTCTGCTGTGCCTGAGTAGGTCTGCACATACCCACTGCTGCAGCTGGCAGTTCCAGTCTGCCCTGCAGCTCGCTTCCTGTGTGCCTCTGCGCTTAGGAAGTACATTGTGCTGCTCTGCTTGCTCTGTGGTAGCTAGAAATTTCCCTAGGGTTACTTCTCTCTGAAGGGAACAGTATGGTAACATAACAGTAATTTCCTATAATTTTAACAAGAGGTCTTTTGTGTTAATATGGCTGTTGTTCAAATAAAGCCGCAGAGCTGCGGAGACGAAAGTTACAGAAGTGTCCGAGTTAAGTTTTTATATAATGTCGATTACTGTGATACATAAAGTGAGACTCCCATATGTACAGGCACCTCATCAGAGCAGGCATGATCCTTAATGGTGGAAGGCTTTCCAGCCCATCAAAAAAATGTTTTTCTAGTATGTCATTCTGGCTGTTTTCCCTGTGAGCCTGCATTTGGCAGCTAACCAAACCAAAGGCCAGCACAGGTATCCTGCTGTGAGTGTGTTGAATTCTGTCCTCCTTCTCGCCATCTAAACTTTGTGCATGTTTACTTTCTCTTCCTGAGCAGCCATGTATCTGTATACCCTGTTTACTCTTTGAAAAGAAAAGATTATGCTGGCATAAACTCGGTGGTTTCTTCAGACTGATGTGGTTGTTGGAACAAGCTGCATTTTGGTGGGGTGCAGTCCCTGATGCTGAGGACCTCCATTGGCCTCATCTGAATTTGGCAAAGAGATGATGGGAATGGCTTTGCTCTGCCTCCTCCTCATTTTATTTCTGTGGACTTCTTTCCCAGGGACAGGAGCAGGGACCAGCCCTCGTGCTGAGCCGCTTGCTTACGTCTCTTTTCTGGCTATCTCATGATAAGCTGGGAAGGTGAGGAAACTGTCTTGGGTATTCCGCTTCATTCATGCACTGATACTTGGGCTGGCTGCGGCAGGTCTCAAACCTTCTTGTCGCATTAGTGAGAGGCAGAGTTCAGAGATTTGATTCAGTATGGATAACCAGGCAGCTGAATGATTTTTATTTTCTCCTGTTAAAAGTAGAAGCTGCTCCAGTGCAGTGGCATCCTGTTATCACTGCTGCAAGCTCTAATGTGTTGTCTGTTGCAGTATGTAAATGTTCTTCAGACCTCATCCGTTGAAAAACTTGATTGATCTCAGAAATTTGTTAGAAAATGGATTGCTTTCAAAATGCTATAACTAATTCTTGTAGTACTCAGGATTTTTTAGTGCTGTCACATTGAGTGGAGCTGGAGCCAGCAAATGCAGAATTGTGAGAAACTGGTCGGTTGGGAGGTTGGTGGGAGTGTGTCTAGGTCTGTCCAAGCTGCAGATATTGGGTCATGTAAAACACTTTTCCAGTTTCTACAGATTTGCCAGCTCCAGTCATTAGAAGAACACTACATGCCTGGTATGTGTGGCTGAAACAGGCAGGGTTCTGTTAGTGTGTGCAATATGCAGAAAGTACTTGAAAGTGTGGTGTGCTGTTTTCAGCTGTTATTAGTAGTGATTTTTTCTTATGATCTCATTGTGGTACAGTATTAGAAACTTCTTTTTGTCTCCCGATGGGGATCTGAAAGAAGAGGCCAGTAACACAGAACGCTTAGGATTTTCCGAGAGAGGTTGTGTTTCCACTGACAACCAGTACTGTGGGGTCTGGTGTGCTGGACTGAGGAGGTGGGAGGTAGGATGGAGATTACACATCATTCATTGCCCTGTCTGAGTATGGGGAAGAGTGCAGCCTCACACACACTGAGTCACCCGGGAGCAGATGACAGTCGTGCCATTCAGAGAGGGAATGGCAGCTCCTGAAACCCGATTAAAGCTGTAATTCCCATTCTGTTTTCTGCTGTGCGACTGAGTCAGAGCTGGGCCTGCTTCTTGTACAGGTCCCATGGAGACCTCCGTCAGATAGAATCCTTAGTCCTCCTTAAACAGACCATGGTACTAAGTTGCGGAGATGCCTGCTGTTGAAAGTAGACGAGTCAAGACCACTTAAGAGTGTGTTTAGCTGACTGAAGAAGGATCACAGGCAAAAACAGAAAGGGGGAGAGGGGGCGGCAAAAATCCGTGCAGGGTAGCAGGGTGTCTCTGTCAGGTGGCGGCCGTCTCCTCCGCGTGCAGCGGGAGAGGAGCCCGACGGAGCCGCCGCTGTGTGCGTGAGGTCTCCGGCAGCAGCGCCGGCCGTGCCTCAGCCCCCGCAGCGCGGGCCCCGCGCGCGGCACCGGCCGCTGCCAGCACGGCGAGGCGCTTAACCGGGGGGTCCCCGGGCACCGCCGGGATTTCCAGAGCCGCCCGGGGAGGGAGCCGGGTCCCCCCCCGGCGCCCCCGAGCCGCCAGCTGCCAGTGAAACCCGAAACCCAGGGCTGCGGCGGAGGGCCGGCCGTGGAGGCCGTTCCAGCTCCTCGCACTCGGTGCGTTTACGCGCCCAGACGCGCGGGGCTGCTCGCTCTGACTGCCGCGGCGGCTCCGGGCGCGGCCGCTGGGCTTTCCCCGGGGCGGGCGGTGCTCGTGGTCGTGGTGGCGGTGGTCCTCTGTGCGCACAGAGCGCCTGAGCAGTTGGGAGAGGGGAAAGGAAAAGAAACTTCTCGGTGCAGACAAGCTGGAACAAGCTGTCACTGTTTCCGAATTTGTCTTCAGAAGCCGCCGCGTTTACGGGTGTGAATATCGACCCTGCTTGTGGAAGGTAGGAGCCCGGGGCAGTTCTGGAGCTCTCGCTGGACTGGGCCAGCCCTGCAGCTAAAGCCAGGGTAGGTAGCATCGATGCAGGTTTTGTCTCGGTGACAAAACCGTGTGGTCTTTGCGGGACGCAGCTGCTGCCGCTGCGGACCGGGAAGCAGCAGCTGTCTGTGTGTGTTACGGCCGCTCTCGTCTGCCGAGGGGAGTGTGTGTAGGCATCTTTAAGTGGTGGTGTGTTCTTAACAGTGTTACACACTTCGTAACAGGATTCCCTTTTGTTAGTTTCAGGGTTACAAGCAGAGTATGTGTCGTCTGACCACCTGTTGACTTAAATACAAGTAAAAGCCCTTTGTGCTTTCTGCGATCTCCGTGTTAATGTTCATCTTTGGATTTGTGTTGGTTGTCTTGATATCTTCCTCCTTCTACACAAATACCTGTAGCGGGCTTTCAGAGATAAGGTCCTCACTGGGACAGACTTTACAATATGGACTTTGGTTGTAATCACAAATCTTCAGTGGATTTTTAGAGCTACTGAGTGGATTTCTTTCTAAGATAAAGGAGTAATTGTCTTCTGTTTTTTCCTCCATTGGGCTTGTATGGTGTATTTATCTTTCGTAGCAGTAACATGCATGTATGTTGTCAGTTTTGGACTTTTCTTCTTTCAGCAGAGTGGAGAGTAGTAAATAATTTATGTTTGATTATGTTAGAAACATCTTTACAACAGATGACAGCAGGGTTTTTTTAGTTAAGTACCATTGTCCTGTAGAGGTAGAAATAAGAAACCAAATTAATTCCCTGTGTAGCATAGTGACTTCATAACGCTGAATTTGTCTAATATTGATCTGAATTCTGTTTGTCTGTATTAAGTAGCGTGGTTGCTGGGAGAGAGTGGTAACTCTTACTAGATCAGCAGGTATTTAAGATGCTGCTAGGTTAAGTTTTTCTGTTGCAGAGCAGTTCTGTACCTGGAAGGTGGCAGTATCTTCTGTATGTTCAGGAGAGAAATATTCCCTGTGAGGTAAGAATTAAGGGAGAGAGATTTATCAATACAAGGGGCAAAGCATGTCCTAGCTAAAAATCATTTAAGTGGCATCTTGTTCCCACAGAGGGCATGCAGAGTTACAAGCAGAGGTACATTAAATTAGATAGGTTTAGTCTGGAATAAATAGTGTGCCCACACACAAAAAAAAAGCAGCTCCACAGTAAGCAAAAAATGTAAAAGCTGTGTAGAAAATTCAGCTAACAACATGATTCTGTGTGGAAGGCACTTCTTCGCACTGTATGGCAATGCGCTTCTGGGCACAAGTGACAGGGAGGCTGTAGGTTATACATTTAAGACATGTGCCTCTCTTGTGCTTGCAGGCTGGTGTGTGAAGATCACTTTTACTGGTGGTCCTATAGCTGGGTTCAGTTCTCTGAAGATGGAGTTTAGAAAAGTAGAAATGAAGATCCCTTAGAGGAAATTGCCTTGCAAGTAATCGTTTGAGGTCATGTTTTCAGAAGGAACTAGAATAGAAAACCCCTGCGAGCTACATGTGTAGCTGTAGTACACAGGCATCTCTCAGGACCTTTTAATCGCTTGCTGCTTGATTCAATATCTATTGTTTTCTTTTTTTTTAAACACAACCAGGTGAGGAAAAAAAAGGGGGAGTTGAAATTCACGATGGGTAGTTTGAGGTGGTTTGCATCCTGTTACCTTTAGCTGTCTTCTCTGCAGCCTATTTGGTGCTTATTGTGACCTGATGGCCTTTGGAAGTATGCTTTATTCCTGGACCTTTATGGCTTCAGCTTGCTGTCTTTATATTGGGCAAAGGTAATACTTCACATGATTGTTTGGTTTTTTTTTTTTTTTGATTTAAAAAATAACCTCCTGGGACAGTGAGTGACACTTTATCATATTGGGGTGGTATTTGTGTTGTAAACTGTCCTGCGGGTGAATGAACTGTGTGTTAGCTTTCCGCCTGGAAGAAAAAGAAAAGGTTGTCTTCTGCTGGCATTCTAAAACAAGAAAAACACTGAAGGAGAATATCTGGTATAGGTTTCTTTGTTCACTGACTGGGACTTGACTTTCTGTAATATTGAGGACTCCAGGCAACACAAGTGGCTGATGTTGTTGGACGATAACGAAATACACAGCTTTTTATGAAACTTGTTACTCCACTGCCAGTCTTAGGAAGAGTAGAAACTTAGAAATACAATAAAGACCAAATTTCAAGCTTAGATTCTCTTCCTATATAGGAGACTGCAGACAGTGCTAGTGGTAAGATTTGGTCTATGGTAGTTTGTATTATTATGCTAAGAGCAAGGATTCAAGTTAGAATTGTTTTTTATAGTTGTTGCCTGCATGTATTTAGAAAATTGATTAGGTTGCTTTTTTTTCAGTTGGGGGAGAAAAGGTGACTCAGTTCTATAGCACTCAAAAGGGTATGAAAATACCAGACATCTCAAAGATGGGTGTACTTTAGCTTCAGCAGCGTAGCAGACATCAACAAGCCCTGTGTTGAAACAGATAAAGACTCTTCACCTGCAGAGATGTCATCAAATGACGCTGAAATCCCAGGCTTGTAGTGGCAGGGAGGGCACACAGCCTTCGGTGGCAGCAGTACTGTGGGAGCCAGGAGAGGCTGCCTCGCCAGGCCACTGTGCATGAGCTCCTGAAAGCAGCTGGATGGTGTTGGGAAGCAGCTCACTGTGGTCCCTGTGGTGTCCCAACCTCAGCAGGACCGCCAGCAGCTGATGCATCCCAAGCCTCATGCTTTTGTTGTCTTCACTTTCAGTAGATAACCCCAGGATGTGCATGCAAGCCAGCTGTGGCAGCCAAGTCTGTACATGGCTGATCTTGGTGTGAGGAACTGCGTGCTGACAAACTTCTTTGTATTCTGCAGCTTCTTGTGCATTTCCTGACTCTTGCCTTCTGCTTCACCATTTTGCGAGTTACATTTGGGGGATCAAAGTGTGGATGGTTAGGACTGGAGTGAAGCTGTAAATTGATTTTTTATTTAATTGATTATGAATCCAAAATGAACCATAAGGGTCCTTGATTAGCTCCCATTATGAACTAGATCATTTGTTTTCAAAAAATATCCTGTTTTACTATCAGAAAGACACTTGATAGACTCTTGATGCTCTGCAATATATTCACTTGGGGTAATTATCATCAGTATTAAATTGTGTGCTTTACTACTTGTTTTATTTATCTGTCTTTAACTACCAGCTTAGTTAGCTCTGGCTCTTATTAGCCCTTTGTGTGTTTAATAGCTTTCTCTATCCAAATTTCTGCTCCCTCTGGAGTTATTATCTTGTTCTTTACCTTCTGTTTATAGAAGTGGAAAATAGAGATACTTCATTACATTCTCCCATCCTTTAGTTATTCCAGCCTTCTTTAAATGGTTTGCAGTTTTCCAAAATGCTTCTAGATGTTTGAACACCAGTGCTGGAGGTAATTCTTAGGGTGCGGTCCTGTGAAATCCAGAGACACAAGGATCTTTATACTTTCTTTTTTCTTGTTAAACAGTCTTGTGATCACACTAGAGATGCAGCTGTTGTGTTGAACTGGGACCTTGGTTTTTCCTTCAGGAGGATGCTCTCAGGTACTGTCAGTTCTTCAAAACTTGTGTGTCTGCTGGGCAAGAACACACAGGCTGGTGCACAGACAGCTGCCTGTCAGTCACATTTCCTCTCTGTAATTAACGGCTTTCTTGGTACTTGTCACCTGCAGAGTTTTTCAGTCATGATGTTTTTTTTTTCTTATTATTTCTTCCAAGTCACTGGCTAAACTGCAAAATGAGATAGTTCCCCTGACACTAGAGAGCACCTGCAGTATGGTGCTTTTTTGTTTATGGTCTGGTTTTTTTTGTTTATGGTCATTTTGTCTGTTAACTGTTTGAATTAATTTTGTCTGCCTGGCTCAGCTTTTGTTTCATTGGACTTTCCTAATGAAAATGTCATGTTCCACCAAGTCAGAGGCCTTGGAGGAACACACGAGCTCAGTACTTTAAACTAGAACAAACTCTGTTGTTTACTGTTATACTGGTTAGTTTGGAGGGGCTTTCATGCTCTATGGCTCAATGAGGCAAACTTCAGCAATTCCTTGGCAATATTTATATAGTTTCTTGTCATGAAATACCTTTCATTTCCTTATATTTAGTTCTGTGGAATTTTGTATAATAGCAATTATGATTAGTAGGTCCTTACCAAAGACATTTTTGTCTGTTACTTCCAAGAAGTAACTGGTGTGTTCCCGTCGTCCTTTACCCACATCTGCCTTTGCTTTTAGAGAATCTTAAATTTTAACTGGACTAGTGTTCTTGGCCTGCCAAATTGAACAATCATGAAGTGTTATAAAAAGTAGAATGCAAAAACCCAGCAATTTGCCTGTATATGGGAGGCAGTAAGATCCCTCAAGATGTCACTGACTGGGAGAATGAAACATGCTTTCTCCTAGGTTAGTGTGGTCTGGGCCAACATGTGCTGGCTATTTCCATATTTTGAGCTATTTCCCTGTTTTGCAAGGATGTGAAGTGCTCCTTCTATGGGCACAGAAAGTAGCCTTTCAGTTAATCCTTACTCAAGTTACCCCACTTCAGCTCCAGCAGCAGCAGCATCCTGGATTTTCTGTAAACTGCCTTTCTAGCTGTTTCTTTAACCTCCCCCAGCTACCACATCCCCTGCTGTGAGAAGACAAATGTGAAGAAGGGTAGAGGTGACACCAGGGGAGTCCCTTGCTGCCTGAAAGTGCTAGTAGTTTGCAGCTTAAGCTGGAAAAGGTCTTAAAAAGGGTGACAGGAATGGTCAAGGACACAGCACAACAACTGTCCAAGAAACAGTGGAGCAAGAAGGAACTTTTCAGCCTGGCGATGACTGAGAAAGCAGCATTAATGAGTGGCAGGGAAAGGGTGAGCAGAGGCCAATTCTTCCCTTATTTTCGATTACAGGAATCCCAGGGTGTATCCAGGAGTGATGGTGGCAGGCTCAAAACAAATGAAAGAAGGTAGTACTGTACACAAGATGTACATACAATGTAATTAAGATGCACAAGTACCTCCCAGAAAATGTTGTGGTTAGTAAAGGGAAAACCCAGTTTTATGGGGTGGCTACCTTAAAATATTGTTGTGTGCTGGTCTTGGTTATCCTGCTTGTCCTTGAGATTTTACTTTATTCACAGTGGGAGATGGGATGTTGGGCTGAGTGGACTCTTTCTGTCCCATGGTAGCCATCCCTTTGTTCAGTTTTGACCCTCTTTTATTTGGATGTTACTTATTTAGGGGAAATCTGATGTCTGATACTGTGTAGCTTGATGGAAAGGAGCTGAAGGACCACAGCAGACCATTGCTGTACATGAAGGCTTGTCTTCTTCAGCTGGAAATGTGTGGACATAAGGAAGGATAAGAGCTGGTGTTGCAAAGCAAGTTGTTATGAATCTTTGTGCCGTTGGTTTTTTTAAAGATCACAACCTTGTTTCCAGGTAGCACTGTGGGGATGCGTGGCTACAGTCTTGGAGGATGAGTGTTTAGAAAATGAATCACAATAGCGAATCACATGAATTCAAGTGGAGCAGACCTCCTGAAGCATGCTATGGCTCACTCAAATAGGGATTCTTTATCTACATACTCTGCTTGATAACAAGCACTGTAGAGGTGGAAAAAGCAGCAGCTGAAGTGCTACCGTGCCTTGACAGTCCCAGTGAGCTAAATGACTTTTTAGCAAAAGGGAGATCACTACAGTCAAGGGTGACTTAAAGTATGCGTAAGGCTCCACTTGAATTGCTTGAGAAAGAAAAGTGATTCAGAGGCTGCAGACAATGAGCTTTGCTTCTCGTTCTTCAAATCCTACTCTGTAGATCAGCTTGATGTGGTGACTGCCCCCCACGGCCAAAATGGCTGATAATGCTTTCAGTATTTGGGGGAAGAAAGAAGTTTCAGTAATCCCTAAACCTTGACGAACTCTGCTTTCTACAATAGCTCCAAGATCTTGTTGCCACCATGGCCATGTGTATTTAGAACTGGCTACTTTAATTGATTGTTACTGCAATGGAGTGCTAATCATATTCACCTTACCTATGTGTGCTTGGACTGGGAAATAAGAATTGCAGTTATTGTATAGCACAGAGCATGATAAAACTCATTCTTAATGCTTCCTGTTGGTGCGTAACAGATCACTGCAATTTGAAGACAAGTATGTGAATGCAGACATGTATCTAGGAGATGAAGACAGACTTCTGGAAATCTATTTATTTAATGATATCATTGCCTAATTATCAAAGTATTGTCTTGGAAAGTGTGCTGAGTAGTTTGGGGTCTTACTGTGGTGGTTAAATGTGAGATAATGATGAAGAAAAAGCTGTGCTGTATATCTGTATATAATAAACTACCTACCATGGTACTTTGGTTGTGTACAAGAAGTCAAAGCAAGCAGCCTATTTGCTGTATAGTCTTTTATGCGGTGGAGCCTCTAGACATTGCCTTCAAGGGTCTGGGTTTCTGGTTGTTTTCTGTGTTTGTGTGTCACCATGGTGTGCTGGTGTTGAGCTTTTACCGCTTATCCACGATTGAGCTCAAAATTGCATCTCAGATGCACGGATAGTCACTGTGGTTATCCACTACGAAGTGATCTTGCAAAACACAAAAGAAGAAATCCTGGATGCTAGAAAGAAATCTTACCTCTTACAGTTGCAATATTTGTGCAGCTGTTCCCACAGATGTTTCTTTTTTCTTCTTTTTTGTAAATTTCTCCTAAGCAGCAAGAAAAACGAGGGAGAAATGTTAAATGACCTGCCTGGAGAAAGAGAAAACTTGAAATGCCTTTTAGTTTGGAGATAGTGATGTACCTTGTTTTAAAAGGACTGTGAATTCTTACTTTATGTTTGCAAGTACAAAGCCTGCTTAGGCTCTGTATTCAATAGAGCTAAATGGAGGTTTCCTAAAATGTGACCTTTACAAATAGGCTCTGAGAATCCGAATCTCTCACTATAGTAATTGGGGATCTTAATAGCATTGCTGGAACCCAAATTGATTTGATCTTGGTAACTGCAATGTAAAATCTTTGAGTTCAGAAGTGAATAGGAAAAGTCCTGGTCAAAAAGCAAGTTCTGACAGAGTTCTGCAGTGTAGCTAAGAAGAAGTCTCAGAATGAAAGCATAGTAGCAACTCCTCTCTCCTCCCCTGCAATCAATAAATGATCTCAAGACTGGGGACTAATTTTGTTTGTATGTATTGCAAAATAACATTCAGCGTCCACTGAGACAGGTTTATTTACTGTTCTAAGAAAAGCAAATACAATTCCATTATATGGCAGTGGGAAGTCTTGAAGGTGCCATTTTAAATACAATTCAAGTAAAAATTCATCGAAAGTCAATAAATTAACTGGAATGTAAAACATTATTAACTTTTGATGTGTGATGCTGAAACCCCTTCTACTCCTAGGAAAGTACAGGGCTCACAGTGGAGTCAGTTAACTTCATCTTCTAGAAATGTATAATAAATGATATTTAGAAAAACATACATTTGTATAAATAGAGATCTATGTCTTGATGCCAGCAGGGTTTCTTAGGTTGCGTTTTTCTCTCGGGGGGCACAAACAAAGTAAGCAGGAAGAAGCTCTAAGAAGGCACATTGTAAATAGTGGTTTTGAGCAATGAAAACTTAGAAAAACAATATATATCTGTCTGTAAGCAAAAGAGACCCGGTGCTTTTGGGTTGTTTAGTTTTCCATGTGATCTGGTATGTGTGTGGTGTCGGCTGCCTAGACTTAACCAACCATGCTTCAGTCCTCCTTTTAAGAGAAAATCAGACCTGACTTTGTGTATTCTAGTGAAAATGAGAGAGCAGACTTAATCTCCGCACATAAATGTATCAGGCGGGTAAACATCAGGGAAGGAGTAATACTATTTTGGGTGATAATGCAGGAGTAGATTGGTGTAGACTGTCTATGAGTGTGCTGGGATGAAAAAAAATTACTAACAAGAGTAAGGAATTCCCAGGTAGGCTTGGGACTGCTGGGTTGGGAGTGAGGGGAAATATTAGAATAGCTGTTTTGATGGTGCTTTTTCACTATCTGACAGTAACTGTGTTGCTGGCTCCCATGGGGCTTCAGAAGCTGGGCTTAATGAATTGGGAGGTCCTTTCCTGTCCTGCCTGTTTGTCATGTGTGGACAGTTGTAAAAGAAGAGTCTAGTCCCTAACCATAGGAATATTTTACATGTATTGTAAGATGTACCAAGGCAAAAATATAATTGACAGCAAATCAACATGCTCACAGCAGGACCCTTATTATTTTCACTGTGATGATTCTGTCCTGTAATGAGCCAACTATTAATTCATTTCTGGTAACTTTACAGATTTTGAAGAATTTACTGGGTTTTAGCATTGATGTTACAAACAATTCTGGTCACTTGCCATGATGATTTGACTGCTGATTTGGTCAGCTGTTACTGGTAGGCTTCATCACATTTAGAAATGGTTGTTGACTCTGCCCTTTGCAGTGGTCTATGGGGCTTTGTATGGAAGTAACCACGTTAGTCCCTTCAAATGCTGCCTTCTGTCAGGCATAAGGGGAGAGGAAGGCTTCTGGGAAGGAGCAGGGCCCAGCTGTAATGATGACTGTAAACTGAGGAGCTCGGCACAGTTTCTTATGCACAGCACTTAAAAGTATCTTGCAGTTAGCTGTTGAGTCCTCTCCTTTTTAATATGTGCTGAATTTCTACGTGTACCTCTTGCACTCCTGCTGTCAGCCTGGGCTCACAAAGCTCACAGTGCTCTCAGCTGACACCAGGAAAGGACTAAAGCAGCCGGTTGAACGTGCACCACATGGCATGTTCAGTGTCAAGACTATTTATCATGTAATGAGATTAAGCCCTCGTACTGCACTGCCGTACAATGCCAGCTCATGCAGCTCCTGACACCCTTCCTTGGCAGCTGGGAAGGTGCAGAACAGGAGTTCAGCATAGGGGTGATTCTCTGCTAGGATTAGAAATAAAATCCTAAATGCTGAGATTCCCTTCAGACATTTGCATGTTTTTTGATGGTATCGCTTCCTGGGACACTGCTTCAGAGATCTTCATCTCCCAGCATGAACAAGAAGGCAGTAAAACGTGAGTTTTGCCATTTCTTACTTTCATATGGACTACTAAAAAATGGTATCTTAGCCAAAAGGATGTGATAGTTATTGTTAGTCTATATATGACTGTGCACTAAGTGTTCTGCACCTTGCTTAGGTGTCCAGTAAATAATGAGAAATTACTGTACAATACCTAGTGGAAATACCCAGTAAAGGAAATAATTTCTGGTCTTCACTGTTATACCAAATGCTGAATGAACCCAGGACAATGAAACAATAAAGAAAAGGTCATGCTACTACACTGGTGGGGGAAAAACTGGAATAAGGGGATAAAAGCAATGCTACTGAGAGATTTCAGAGGGATATGCCTTTGCGGTATTTCAGTTTCTTTTCTGACAATGTGAAAAACAGTTATCACTGAGGTGTTGCGGTGGACAGGTAGGTATGACAGGGGGGAGATCCGATTTCACTTGCAGACCAATTGTCTGATAGTGCTGCCGGACTGCTAAATTGTAGACCAGTCTGTTGATAGGTGTGGAAGTGTAGCATGAGAAGCTAATTATTTCTCAAACAACTAGTCAGAAAGTTTTTGCATTTTTTTGTCTCAGAGTTCACTTGCCAAATGACTTACACCTGCCTTTTGGGTCTACCTTATAAGCCTTTATTACCTTGAGACAAGAAGAATCCTTAGGTGTCTGCTTTGAAAATAGAGAGGTGCTTATGCCTCCTTTGGCAAGGGCAGGTCTGTGCTGCTGGGCTGTGCACTGAGCCTCCAGCCTTGTTGGAAGGGAAAGGAGGGGTCTGTGTAGAAGCATTCATAGTTCATAACAGATGTTTGGTAGGTGGTGATACTGCTCAAAACACACAGCTGGGCTGCAAGCCCGTGGTGTCCCATGAGCTTAGACTTCTGAGGAAAAGTTAGCGTTGGTAGCTTTGCTCACCATTGTGGCACTGCGACATATGTCATTAAGGAGCTGAATACTCTCCTCTGCTTTATAGCTGCAGTGTCTTAGGCTGGTGGGATTGTCTGAGTACAGACCAAAATTGAGTGTCTGGGGCCTGTGATACGACTCAGTTATGATGATACTTTGACTTAGATCATATTTATTTTCTAAAGCCATAAAATACCCAACAAACCTCCATCCAACATGGCTGTCAGGGGAAAAAGAGTATGGTAGCTGTGATTTTCATTTTTTTCACTGAATGGTTTGATTTTTGAGCTGCAGGAACATTTCTCTTCTTTTTGTACTTTCTTATTGGACAAAAAGTTTAGCATTTTCTTCTGAATCTTGGAGGTGCCACATGATGGACCACTGTGTGTGTGACAAGTCAGTAGGCTGTTCAGTTTCCTCTGTCACTTACCTTAAATAGAGAGGTATAATGTGAATACAGTGTCACGTTCCTTACTGATTCATAGCCTCATTGCACCTTTCATCCCTAGCTGGGGATGAGAGGTCCACTGTGAGATATGGTTTGTATGCATCTTATTCAAAGTCGTCTTGAAGTACTCGAAAAATCCCATGATACCTCCTGTTAAATCTACACCTTTATCTCATGGAAAACTTCCCTTTGCATGTTACTGACCTTTATGAAGTCCTGTTCTTTAATATGCATGGTGCACATGTCTGCATCTTTATGTATTGAAAGACAGTGTTTGTTTTCAGTTTTCAGTTCTCAGACTTACTAAGTCTGAGATGGAAAGGCAGATAAGATAAAAAAGAAACTGTTTTACTTGAAGAATGGTCCATGTCTGCCCATTTGCAGTTACGGCATGTTCACATAAAAGAAAAGGTGGACCATTAGCCAGATCTTCCATTCAAGGGATATTTAGTAATATCAACAAGGTAAGGTAGTCTGGGATTTCCAGAAAGAACTGCTCTTCTGCCCATCTCTTTTACGTATGTAGAATTTCTACTAGTTAGAAGTTGTAACTTGCAGTGCCTATACCTGAGTGTCTTGCATTTACCCATTCCAGTGCTTTTGAGAAGAAGTAAATAAGCAAGATAGAGTAGATCTTCCTTTATATCCCTAGATAAGATTTATTCTTGCCTTTGACCCACATTTTAATGATTTCAAGCAGTAAAGAGGTAATGTTGCCCTGGAGAATAACCAAAGGCATTAGGGAATTGCCTAGTAGCATGGAAACCAAATAGCAAGCATATCTAAAAATCTGTCTGTATGGGGAGATTATTGATGGTTTCAGCCAGTATGTGTTGAATATCAGATGTGGTATAACAGTACAGCTGAAAGGATGCATGCAGACTTATGGATGCTAACTTGGAAAATATTAAGTGTGGAGCTGGTGGTAGCAAGGTCCTTTTTAGATCATTGTGAAGCTAATGTCTGTGCTTAAAAAATAGGATGAAGACTTGAACTCAGAAACAATCTGTGTGTGCTACTGGAAGTCTGGAAAAAGTAGATTTTTTTTGTGTGTGTGTTTTCAGAAGAATGCAGCAGCATAGCTTTTTGGCATATGCTATAGATGACTAGCAATGAAAGGGTTGAAGTCTTTTTGCAAAAACAGAAAGATGATTTATTAGAAATGTCAATAAATAAATTATGGAGCCTAATAGGCTTGTTAAACAAGCTTCTTGGTTGGGTATGTTTAAAAGCAAGGAGGCTTGAATGGTTCTTCTAGTTTATAAACTTGGATGCCTAGACAGATTGCTTGGAAACTGATATGAGCAAATAGTTTGTTCTGAGACTCATTGAAGGTGGAACTGTTTTTTGGCTACTCGTCATTTGCAGAATTTTTGAGGCTAATAAGGTAGGAAAAAGTAAAGTAGCGTGGAAATCGTGACATGATCCTGTAATTTCCCCCCCTTTAATCAGCCTATTAAAATTTTACAGAGCTCTTTAGAGAGTGGTTTTAAGCTGCAACTTGTCATATTTTTGGTGGTGGTGATGATGAAACATCTCTGGAGAAAGACTGGGTGGTTTTGCTGAAAACTTATGTGAAAATATATTAGTTTTGACGAAGTTGTCATCAAAAGGTCACTGACTTCCAAGATGGTGTTGGTGAGACAGAAGGTACTCATTTGCCATCCTGAGACAAAAGAGCACAGGGTATAATTGCTGTTTGGTTGGAGTGATCTGAGTTTTTGGTTTTTTTTTTAATACTACAGGATTTTTACTGACCCTATGTATATGCCATGTTGTATATAATATATATGGTATATCAAGTAGTATAATAAAATCGCCAATTCCGTAGGTTTAAATTATGTTTGAAATGAAAAACTAATGTTTTGCTATCAGGTAGTATCTCTCATTAAGGCCTTGGTGCTCCATTGTAATATTAGAATGGCTGATTGTTTTGGTCATGAATTTTGTGAAATAGTAAAGTAAGGTGCAGAGGTTGAAAAAATTTCTCATGGTAGGTGTTCTAGAGATGGGAGAATAATACTAATATACATTCAGGTAACGTACATGGCACATGTTTAACACAGGAGAGGGCTCTGAGAATTTCATGGACAAATTTTAGGGTGAATATTGTTCCTTGTATGTGGTGAAATTGTGGGTCATTTCTGCTGAGCATCTCCTATCCTCTCTACATAGCAGTATGTTTGCTTTCAGACAGGTTCTTAAAAATTGCCAGAGACCTTAGAAAATTGGGGACAGTTAGATGTGGATACTAACGTGCCTCCACAGCACTTTTAGAACTTACTGTCATTCAGTATGTCGACCTGCTGCAGAGGTTAGTATCAGCAGCTCCACAAGCCATACTGTTTTACCAATGTAGTTTGACACGGCGTTCTTTCAAAAAAGCTGTTACAGTTGAACTTAGTACTAAGTGTTGCTGACACTGTCTTGGCATTCTGTTTGCATGAGGGATCCGGTTCATGACCTCAAGATATAGCTGCTGTGGACTTTTGATAGCTGATGTAATTTTTCTGCAAACCAAATAAAAAGGACTGAAAAAGTATTGCTGAGAAAAGTGCAGCACATACCAAGAATCAGCTAAACATAGTATAAGAAACAAGTATAAAGCCAGTAGTGAGTTGAAAAATGTGTGTCCTGGGTTTGGCCAGGACAGGGTTTATTTTCACCAGAAGCCAAGAGGGGACCCAGCCGGACAGGCTGACCCCACCTGGCCAAACAGAGCAGGGTATTCCATACCATGTGCCGTCATGCTGGGTTCGGGCTGGGGGGAGCTGGGTGGCGGGAAGGCAGTCGCGGCTCTTAAACTGCCCTTATGCGGACCCACCAGTTTTTGCCCGTTTCTTTCCATTCTCCTCCGCACCCCAGCAGGGGGAGGGGCGGCAGAGCGGCCACGTGGCCCTTTTGCTGCTGGCCACGGCCAAACTATAACAATGTGGAACATAGTTTTATGGTTATTCCAGTTGTTTGTGTCAGTCTGCAAATTGAAAGAGGAAAGCTTCCTGCAAACAGTCATGTAGTTCATGGAATATAAATTATTTGATTTGTTCACAGGTAAAAATATTTCATTATTACTGCGGTTTTGTCCATCACACATCCACAAGTTTGTTCATATGCTTAAATCCTTGGTTTTGACCTGTACAGGGCAGATGCTATCTTAGTAAAAACCACTGTAAATATGGGATGATTTCTTCATATACAGTTGAAATAATTAGGGGTGCGGGATACTAAGGTGTGTTTTCTTGAACTGCTCTATTTTCATGAATTCAGAACCACGTTTGACATTCTCAGCTTGATGTGAATCACGCAAACCTCAAAACATGGGAATCTGAAACAATTTGCAGTAGCAATACTGACAATTCTTTTGATTTAAACAGTAAAATAAGCATGTCTTCAGAATATATATTTTGTGTTTATGTATAGGTTCCTCATGAATAGCTTTGGGTTTATAGACTTGTAGTCATCAGGATGATGATGATATTTGAATACTATTCAGAGCATCTTTTTTTAGTACAGATTTGGATGAAGGCATAGAGCATGGAAAAACTGAACTTGTGTCAAATGGTGTACACACATTTCTGGCTCTGAGGAAATGGGTTGATACAGGAGTAGTCCTCACGGAACACTTGAAGGCTTTTGCTGTGCAGTGAAAAGGTGATGCTCATTTTGTTCTCTAAACAAGGGACTATTTACTCATGCATGCAGTGTGAAGGTAGCTTTGATGGTTTACATTGATGCCAGTGGATATTGCTGATGTACTTCCTAAGCAGCTGATTTGCTTGCCTGAGTGAGCCAATGATTATCGTCTTCCCCTTTAAGTTGTTGTTTTTCTTCTTGGTGTTTGCACCCTTCAAACATTTGTGGAATGTTTTGTGTTCTTCTCTTGGCTGTCATGGTGTCAGTCCAACCAAATGCTTGTCTTCATTCCTCTGCCCTGAATGTCTTCCAAGCTGTCTTTTTTATTTCCAGTGGAGAAAAAGCAAACTTGGTAAATAAGCTGATGATATGTTGATATGATGTATTATTTTCCATATTGAATTGGAAAGCAAGTTTGCAAATAATTTGTTACATATTACCACTGGTAGGGAGCTGTAATGAAGAAAGAGATCTGTGTTTACTCTGTGTTTGTTTCAGGCTATTTTTATCAGAGAAGCCAAATTGTGTTTTTCAAATGTGAATCTTGCAAGAAATAGACCAGAGTTGCAGTATCTTCTCTGTTTGTTCTTTATCCATCAGATGTAATTCTTGCAGTTCTCATGAGGATCAAATCATCTTACACATCTTAAAGGCAGGTTTCTATGCAAGAACAACCACTTCACTGCCTTAGGAGGGAAAAATACTGAATAACTTTGACAAAGTCTGAGTTTTGTGAATTGTTCCATCACTTCCAAATTACCATTATCAAAGCCTTTTATTCAGGGATGCTAGGACACCTTGCTAAGGATTCAAGCTTTGAATACTTCCTTGGTAAAAGGTTGGTTGCAGGGTTGCTTGAACGGCAGGTTCTTATGACAATCTGGACCATAAGATGAATTATACCAGGATGCTTCCCAGGTCCCAGATGTGAGATATCTTTTGGGGTACCCCCGATCCCTCAGCGGTCTCTCAGGAAGTGTCACAGTGCTGCGAGAGCTGCTTGTGCCCTTCCTTCCTTACAGCAAACAGGAAGTAAAATTCCATGGTGAACCATAATAAAGATAATAAAGCAGCTTTTGTTTTGGAAGACTTGTGTTGATATCTGTTCCTCTTAGAACTAGTTTTGATTTTTTCATTCCATTGTGTGCTATGCTGCTTATCACAGGCTTTTTGGTTTTGCCACTTCTGTTTTTTTTTGTATATGTAAACTACAAGTCAAATAACTTTTGATTAAAGTTTAGCATATCTAATGCGTATTTGCCAGAGAGAAGAACTGGAAGTCATGTTTAAAATATTTTGTTTTCATAATATCCAGATGTGTCTAGACTTCCTTTTTATGCCTGTGGTGATGACATCTCAGTTTTCTTCTTTTTCTTTCGCTTCGTGTTCTTCATAATTGAGTAATTCAAAGGATAAACTGTGGCTTAGTCCTCCATGTAAAGTGTGACACAGGGACATGATCAGGTTCCCTTCAGCATCTGTTCTGAATTGAAGTCGCATTCTGTCTGCACAGAAGAGCTGTTGTTAAGGGTGGGTATGTCACCTTTTCATACTGTTGGATTCCTATTTCTAGGAGTTTTGCAATGATCCAGTTGGGTGTTTTATTGAAGACGGCTGGTCAACAACTTCCCAAAACGCTTTCCCACCAGAAAGCACTCATTCAAGTAATTGTAACCATTAGTGGGAGTTTATCACTTGCATGATTTTTTTTTTAATTGAAATACTGCATTGCTTGAATTTGAGACCATATTGTAAACCAGTGTCTACTGTATGACAAATAATATACTATGTGTTGACTTTTAAGATATTGGGATGTTTCTGAAATGATGAGTTTCAATGAAAAGTAGGACTCAGATTCAAGTTTGAGATGAGAAAATATTTTGAAATGTGTATGGAGTTTCTTGAGAATGTGAAGTCAAAGGTTCAGTACTGTCTGGTAGGAATGTGGTCATAATTGCATTTTTATCAATCTTAAAATGATGCTATTCATCTTCTCAGGAGTTGTTATGCGTACTTGAGCTTATACGTGAATTTGGCAGTAAGTCACATACAAAGATTTATTACTAGGTATTAACTTAAAATGATCACCATGATAAATGCCTACTACTTTGTTTATATTGATTTAAAATTCTATATAAATATTGCCTCTGTAATACTGTGAAAGAGTTGCCATCTGACAACTCACTGTCTTTTTTTTTTTTTTCCTGCTAGTATCTCATTATCTTCTAGATGCAAAGAGCTGGTTGCAATGTCTTCTTCAGACTTTCAGATGTCTCTTGTAATTTCTGTGTGATGGCACAATAGCTGTAGGCTGTGGATATATAGCATCAGTCGTGTGTTGGTCGTTAGGTTCATTAATCCCCCTGACAAAAACTGACTTCTTCAGAGGTGATCTCATCCTCACTTTAGGATGGCTTTGGCACTGAAAAGATTACAATTGGGCCCTAAAGTTCCCACTCAGGTTGTGGTTCCCAGTTCCTTTTCTGTCATACTCTGGTTATATCTTGCAGAATTAGCGATCTGGAGCAAGTATCGCTGGGAGAGTTAGGTGCTTCTCTTGAATGCCTATTTCAGACTCCTTCTACAAAATAGTTGGTGAATGTTTCAAGGTCGCAAAATCAAGTAAAATGGAGAGGTTATGGCTGTACTGCTTTATGTGATCTCTTCTCCTCCTTCTGTGCATTGTTTTCAGTGAAAGCTCCTTCACAAAATACTCTAATATGGACTTCTGTTGCACCATTTTCTGCAAAGTTCTGTGTACTTATGACTGTGGTAGATGTTGTCGGTCTTGTTACAGGACCAGCAAATCAAAATGCTCTCTTGGTACAGCGGACAGATCTCTTTTGGTCGCAAAAAATGTGTCTTCTTAGCTCATTACCCTTCTTGGGAAAAATGAGCTGTTTAGAATGGACAGGAGCATTTTCTTACACTTTTCTTTACAGTGTACAGGTCTGTTTGGGAAGGGGAGTGGGCAGTAAGTAGAGACTGGTTTTGGCTTTGCCACTGCCATTTGAGAGAGGCAAGTGGAGTTCTTCATGACTGCCTTTGCCCTACCTCACTTACGTTTCTCAGCTGTTGAACCAGGTGTAGAGTTGTTAAAGGCTCAGCACAGCTGCACAGCTCTGCCAGTGTTGTGCTTGGATTGCCTATGTAGGTGTTTGTGCAGGAAAAGCTGTGTGACTAAGCTGGATAAAAGTAGTAGTAACTAAATCATTGCCTAGTAAATTCCTGGGAATGTATTTTACTTGTCCCCAAATATTTACAAAGGGACTGTTCATTTGCCATTTTTGAGCAGAAGAAAATAAATTGAAGTAAATTTTAAAAAGTGCTGTTTAAGGAGGGGGCAGGGGGAAAGGAGATGATTTAAAATCAATGGTTTTAACATACACACTCTTCCTCCACCTGCAGTTTTTTGGATCCAGAAAATGAACCCAGGCCTCTTTCCCATTCATACTAGTTATTCAGAATTAGAAGCTTTACAGGTTGTTCAACAAGCTTTAAAGAACAATGTGAATTATTGCAAAAGAAATTTTTCAATTATTTGCTTAGTGAGTAACAGTAATAAGACATGTCATATTTTTTTTGAAAAAGTAAAACTGTTTCCTGGATCTTGTCCCATTCTGCCAAAAGGAAACATTGGTTGGTATCATCCTGAGGGATAACTTTGGTGCAATCTACAGTAATCGGATAATAGTGGTGAAAATTAATTAGAAGTAGTTCTCTTGGTAAATTAGCTCTACATATTTTGCACTTAGCTTTAAAACTGACTGTATTCTTCAGCCAGTCACAGTAATTAATAATTTTTATAAATATGGGCTGTACAGGATTTTGGATGCTCAGACACTGAAAAGAATCTGATCTGCTCAGTTTTTGTGAAAGATGAACCAGATCCTTAACTTGTTACTGGGGAGGAGGGGGTTTCAAGATCAAAGCGGTGGTGTGTCTCAAGGACTCGTTTCTCTTTAAGATTTTGCCAGGAATGGATTCCAATATTTCCCCGCCTTGCCAAACAGTAAAGCAGCTTTTGTGGTTGTGAGCTAGGTTAGTTACAAATACTTGTTTGTAATTCATCATCTGAGCTATGAATTCAGTAGAGGGGCAAACCTGAGAAGGTGAAGTGATTGACCTTGTTTTGATTCCTACCAGTTCCTTATGAAAATTAATTTATCTAAAATGTATGAATGAAGCAGGTTATAGGTTAACTGAGTTGTATGTCCTGCATTTCCGACAGCTGCACTTCCTGCAGTAACATTGTACTGGACCAATTAGTTAACGAATTTGCTGAATGCATGCTAATCTGCCCAACCTGAAGATGTTGCTTGATAGACGTGCCATTTGAAAATACAGTTTCTAATATCATCTGACACTAGCATCATGGTATGTGCTTCCGGGGGCCATCTGTGCTTTATCCAAAGCAATCTCTGGCTGTGCAGCCTCTGCGGCGCATTTCAGCTCTTGACACCTCAGTCGAGAGATGCCTCAGTCCAAGTTTGTCTTTCATCTTGCATTTGACAAGTCCAGCAAGGCCGTCAATTACAGTAAGATAGATATGCTATTGATAGGACAGTGCTCTAGTTGTCTTGAATACTACAGGTGATGTAAGAATGCAACAGATATACCTAAACCAGAAACAGATTTGCAGTTTTCTTTTTCTGAAGCCAACCAGTACTAGGTGTAATTGCCTTCTTCACAGCAAATTTATGTTGCAACATGTTCTTAATAGAGACAGTTGCAAGAGCCTGCATAGGCAAACTCTCAAGAAAAAAAAAATCCAATGGAATTGGTGAGTTTTGGTGAAGATTCTAACTGAATTTATTTGTATCTTTCTTGCAGTTGGAGTTGCATGAAAAGCAGGAAAAGTTGACAATGCACAGATAAGTTTTCAACAGTATTAAAACTGAGGATTTTGGAAATAAACTTAGGCAACTCATTCAGTAGCTATACAGAATCTGTATCAATGTGAACACAATATCTGTATGGTTAGATGGTAATACTAGTGATACTATGTGTTTTACTCATGTGAATAGTCCCAGTGAAGTGTATATATGTCTGATAAGAAATATTTGACACTACTTGAACACCAGAGTGTGTGTGTGTGCTTGGAAATACAGTGGTAATGGTTGAACTTTCAGGCTATTCACAAATTTTTTGTGGCCCTTAAGCCAGAAATAGCTGCTCCTTTGGAGATGTTTCAAACATATTCTGTGTAAGGACTAAAGCATCAACCTGTAGCAAGGATAGACAATTTTCTGAATAACTAGCAAGTACAAGAGAAGAGTATCACATGAAAAATTTACATCCTACTCCGAAATGTCAAAATGACTTACTGCAGAGCTTACAGGTCAAACTAATTCCTATCAAACTATGTACCAAAGGATAAAGCATTAGAAGGGAGAATTCATTCATCATTAAATAACTTCTAATATGTAGAAGTATTTTCAGAATTGGGAAAAAAAAAGGGAATTTGGGATTTAAATGTGTGCTTTTAATGTTTTGGATTCAGTCAATGTTATGTTAATATTCGAGGCAGATGATCTTTAAGGTCCCTTCCAACCCTTACCATCCTATGGTTCTATGACAAACTAAACGTTGAGGAAGCTAAACATGTACCCTGGTTAAACTTGTGTTTATTGCCTGCAACACCAATTAAAAGAACAAAGGCACCTACACATGGTGGAGGGAATGGCTTCTTTTTGCAGCAATAACCAAAAGTCATATTAGCTATGGACATACAGAAATGTTCCTTATATGCTGAGGCTATTCAAAGGTTTATCTTCTGGTGACTGAGACTGAGGACTGCAAGTGCTTGTGCTTTCAATTTCTCCCTCAGTTAAGTATCTTGTAGGCTTTGGCCTGTCTTGGGGGTGTTGGGAAAATGATAGATTTAGTCCTTTGGTCTTGGGTTTCCTGGGGCTGCCAGTACTGAGAGGTGTACATTCTTTCCGCTTTTGTCTGATTTCCTCCCTTTGAAGCGAAGATCAGGCTTCCATTGAAAGCAGAGGTTGTCAAGATACATGACACATGAACATCTGACTTTATTTGAGGGTACATGAAAGGCTTTTATGACTTTCTTTTAACATTTCTCTCTTATAATATCATCCAAAATCACACTATGAAGTTAAATCAAATAGTAGTAGTTACTGCCTAGATTCCCTGTGCGTTGTAGGAAGCTAAACGCTTTATGTACAGGATCTTTCAAGGCCTAGCCGAGATTTCAGCTGCGTTGTCTTCCATATGTTTGGAAAAAAACTTTCATCATCTGCATCTAATTTAGTGGAGAGCTAGAATGCCGGAAACGTATTTTTGTTCTTGATGAAATACAACTGCAAATGCTTTGTGAGTGAAACATCAAATTGGAGTGGTTCCTCAATTTGTGTAAAGTGCAGAGGATTTCTAGATTCTAGCTGCTTTTATCTATTTATAGGTTATGGTCCATATTTCTTTGGTGTGGCTTTGGCCTACAGGGCTCGAATGAGCCAGTGCTGAAGTCATCAGGTTAGCTGTGGTTCGACTTAGCTCTTAGTGTAGGGTAGAGGAGCCCTGCATCTGCTCAGCTCTTGCTGCATGTGTTTGTGTGATGATCTAAAGTCCTTAATGAGCCATCTGCTTCTGTATGTTTCTTACACATCCTAACAAAAGACACCTGGTCATGTTTTATATGTTAATATCTTGTGCTTACACTCTTCAGCTGGCCTTGATTCAGGAGGTGATAGATGATAGTGCTCTATTACAATGCCTAGTCACAAATAGCAACTGAATTAACAATTTTATTTTTTGTTTCACTGAAGCACGTGGCAAGTATCATCATCCTAAGAGTCAAAGTGAGTTGGTGCTTGTAAGCATTGATGTGTTTTGTATGTATTTTGTCCAGATTCCTTCACCAGCTTATTGCCAGGGAAGCTGGATGCCTTCTGCAAACAAAGTAAGTCTGACATCTGTTAGCTGTGCTTGATTGTTTTTCTCTCTATCAATTCTGAAAATTGTACGTATAAAGCTATTTTTTATTTCTTTGAAACTTCCAGGTCATTTGACTGCTTTGTCAGGAAATGCAAGGTCAAAGAATTGTTTTTGGTGAGCCTTGCTGTTTACTCTAACAGTTCTGAAGCGGCACCAGCAGTATTTTGTCTTCCAAAAGACAATGGGTTTAGGGGTAATTGAAAACAAAAAAGTGAAGATTTAGAAAAGCTTTTCCAGAGCTAATGTAAAAAGGGAGCTTGGGTCACAAGAGAATAAGCAGGGCATCTGTTCTGCAGACTCCCTAAGTACAAAGTAAGAAAACCCAATTATTGCTGCAAAGTCATCCATTATTTACACTGGCTATTCTGTGGTTTTTTTCAAAAGTTAATAATATTTTTCCATTAGTAAATGTTGAAATATTGTCTTGAGAACCATTGTGTCTGTTGGAAGATAAGTTGAAAAATCTTACTTTGTCTGCATTTGTTCTAATTAAACTTGGTTCCTAAATTTAGGTAAGTGATGAATCAAGCTGGTATGAAACAGACAACTTTGAGCAAAAATTACTTCCTGTGGGGCTGATATCTAGAATGTTTATCTTCCAACGTGGAAGAAAGAGTTACCTTTCAAGTCATTATTTTATCAAGAGTAGATGAAAAAGTAGGTGTAGTTAGGGTTGCAGATGCAGAGAAAAGGGAAGTCAAGTATGAAGTTACTAGAAGAATAGATTAATTGCCTTACTTTGGCTTTTCTGCAATGTCTGTTCTAGAGGTTGATTGTAAATACAAGTCCTTGGGAAAAAAAATGTACATAACTGATAGTTTTAAAATAATAAAAGTCACAGTTGTAGCTTTTATCCAGCTCTACTGTGCTGGCTTGCATATGGAATAAACTGTAGTGCTGATTACTGTATTTCTCTTAGCAGTCACCTCACGTAATTCATGCTTTCCAGAATGCACCTTATTCTGCAAAAATAAATCTTCAAACAATCTGTGCTTAGGCAAGTAAAGAGCTGCTTGAATTTGTGAGGCACTGGTTTAAACTTCTGTTGGTTTCCTGCACTGAGAAAACATGTTGCTTTTGAAATGCAGGATGGTGTTGGTACAGGTTATAGATAACCTGAAGATTACAAGTGAGGAAAAAAAAGATGTCCTTTCCTTCTTTCTGAAAAGAAGTATTTTTGAAATTGCTGTTTTGACACCAGCTGTAGATGGCAGAGGAAAACATTAATTATTGTAGGAGAGGAATTTGATTTTGTCCAGTTTTCCTTAACCTATAGCCACCAGAAAGCAGAGAAAGATAAGACAACTCACATATGCATTACTCAGCGCTACTGAAACTCCTGGAAGAGCAAAACTGCAGGAACATGAGGATGAATGAGGAGATAAACAGTTTGCCTAATAAGAAGAGATCAGTAATACAGGTAGGAATTCGTGTAAAACAGCACTTGATAATCTTGACATCTCTCTTAATGAGGACAATAGTGTATAAAAGACACACGTGATAGTTAAGTGCAAGGAGCTACATTGCATTTTATTTCTGTTACTGTTCTCCCTCTTTTTGTCTATTCAAGTCCTGGACTGGAGTATGAATTAGGTCAGTGCAATTCTATTTTCTGTCCTTTTAAGATATGAATCCTTGTTCATACATACCATTTGATTTGTGATCAAGCTTCCTTGAATTTTATTGTTATGAGCATTGCATAGCAAGTATATCCCTCACAGCTTTATGGTGAGTTGATTAGGCTGGGAAGGCCCTGTTCATTCTGATGTGGAAGTGATATTCTATGCATAGGAAGGACTTTCTGTTGTATTTCCTTCTTTCCTTTATTATTCTGCGTTGTTTACTGATTAACATTGGCTGGCTGATTGTATGTATCACAGAACTGTTGTGGTTTCTCATCTCATGATGACAATTTTTTAAAGACTGGTGTTAGCAAAAGGCTGAAGCTTAAAGAGCCGAAAGGAGAATCACTGGAGGAGGAATGCCTGTCTGTCATGTTGCAAGAAACTGCTTTTCCACTTGAGGTGCAAAAGGAAGAGTAGCTTGCATCCAGACCAAGAATGTATTTTCCTGCTAGTCAGGAGCAAGCTAACTGCATGGTACCACAGAGGCAAGGACTTCAGCCAGCAGCATTGCTAGAGCCATTAGCACAGCAAAATGAGCACATCAGCCTGGTGCTCCTAGTCCTCAAACCATGCATGCTTGACAAGTCGATGACTGTTATCTGCTGTTCACATGGATATTACAGATACAAGCTGATGCAGTTACTTTCTCCTGTCCTGTAATTTGTTGCTTCTGATGGCATGCTGCAAACGGGAGTGAGTTTTATTCAGTCATGATTTGAGGATGTGAATTGGAAGGACAGGGAACGGGGACGAGAATGGCGTACTGTTGTTAGCTAGCTGAGCAAACTAGTAGGTAATTTACAGAGACTCTCTTGACCTTAAGAGCGCACTGTTTTGTAACTTGATGTGTTAGCCTGATGACTGGTGGCTTTCAGCAACTCTCCAAGAAACTAGTGTCGTTCAAGAGTTATCCTAATGTGTTCGTTTCCCTGTTGATTTGTTACAGTGAGCAAATTTTTGAACGATGAAAAAAAAAGCTGAAGTGCGATGAGTAACTTACATTGTCACAAAAAGCAAATGTGTCTGGGAGATAAGCTGGCATTGTTTTCAGTGCTAGTGCTGAAAACTTTTCAGAATTAAGCACCAAGTGTTGTAAGTATAGCTGTGAAGAAAAGGAGGCCTATGTTAGTGAGGAAGATAGTGCTGGATCTTTCTGGTAGTGCTACTGAGATGACCTAGCTCCAGATCCATGTATACTCTTTGTGACTTCATGCTGTAAGGGATCAACTCAGTTAAAATGAGGGGTAACATGAGTAACACAGGTAAATTCTGCACATTCAGGTTTGTAAAATAGAAGCCTCAGCAGTGAGGGGTTTTTTTCCTGTTTCATATACAAACTAGAGAAATCTGTTCATGGGGCTCATGTTTCAAGATGTACTTGTCCATGGCAGTAGTTGCAGGCTTGTGAAATCACAGCCATTTAAATGGAGAGAGAAAGAAAAATCAGGAAAGCAACAGTGCAGAGCGGTGGTGTCTATCTAGAGAGATGGGCTCGTTTTTGGGGGAAAGCAGCAAGGCCTCTCTGTTTCTTTGACTACAGTAATGTGAAATAGTTAATGCCCTCTGAATGTAGGTGATAACCTCCTTTCCCTTGAACATTCTGATATTCTGCTCTGCAGATAGTACTAATATAGAACGCAAACTCTCCTTATTGTAAAGGGATTTAATAAGAGAAGGTAGATCATGTTGATTTGTTCTTAACATTATTTTACACTGTTGATGAGCTCTGTCATTCACAGCAGGAGGAATTTATATTCTTAGGATACCTTGCCTCTCTTAAAGTAGATGCTGAGTAAATTGAACTATGTAAATATTAATATGCTTATCACAGTTTCAGAATAGCTGCAGATTCAGGACCTGCCGTCTTTGGATTCTGTTCTGCTTTTGTGGCCGTTTCTCTGAAGTGTTAGTCCTAGTTAATGCAGCTGTGTCTCTTTCTGTAGCCTGCTTAAAACCTGGAGAGTGCCTGATGTTGCTTTGCTACTAGCTGTTGCTTTTTAATGTTTACCTTAAGTTTTGTGTAGGTAAGTAATGTGTGCAGGTCTTCTGTTTCTGAATCATGTATTAGGTGGTTTTAGCTAGCTTTCAGGTTGCTGAAGATAACCAGTTACTGTGAGGAGAAAGGCTATCCGCTATGGCAGCGTGCAGTTACACTCTATGTTGTGTAGATTTCAAATGCATTTTATATAATGACCAGAAAGACACACATGAACACAGAATGCTTTTAAAGAATGTGTGTTCACCTTTTAACTGTCGGTTATAGTAACAGAGCCTGAAGAATGTGGCTGCAGTAGTGGCGAGTTGCATCTTTGGCTGTAATGGTTCCTTCAGTACAAGCTGGAAAAGTGTTAGCTTCCATGCACAGATTGACCTTTTAAAGGATAAGGACTACATAAATGTATACCTTTCCTCCATATGAATTAATTTCAGAGTCAAGGGGTAGTGTCTTGGTGCTGGCTTAGGTATTCGGGGACAGTATTCGCTAAGAGATTTACTGGAAATGGGCAGTGCCACAGTGGCTTTATTAGTGTAGTATAGCATAATTTTTCATTCCCTAAAACAATTTAGATGGCATAACATACTCATTTCTGCTTTTTGAAATATATAGAAAGGATTGTGGACTCTATTTTTCTGATGCAAACTTGGTTTTAAATAAGTGAAATGTTAATTCTGTAAGTATAAATTAATGCTTTTCCTGGGCAGAAGATGGAAATGTCAACTACAAAGTAAAGGTGCTTATTTTGAATTGACTTTTCCCATGGGAAGACACACATATGCTTTTAAAAACTTTTACTATATTGTCTCCAGTATTCTAACATGGAAATTTATGTCAGTATGGTTAATGTTTTTAGGTGACACAGGCAATTACTGTTTATATTAAGCATTACTGAACAGCATTAAAACTATACTCATTTCTGTTTAAAAGCAGTTCTGTTTTAGGTTTGGGTCCTGCTGGGGATGGCACATAGAGAGGATGCAAATCTTGGCTCTGGTGCTCAGTTTAGTAGGAATGGCAGCGGATACACCCTTGAGCGTGCCAAGTTTGAGTATTTGGTTCTGACTTGCTGGTGTTTATTTCAATTGGGATGGTGCCAAGACACTGCCTGAAGCTGGGTGGGTACTCACTACCTGTGTACAGTACATGCTTACTTGTTTACTAGCCATATGCTCTTTTTCATGCGTAAAGGACGTGTAATGTGAACATACGCCGTTACAGTTGCCCCCAGGTGCTGCACTGTCCATGTGCCTCTGGAGCGGGTGAGAAATGGACATAGTAATTCTGAATTTCAGTGCAGGTAGGTGCTGTAATTCTGTCAGTTCCTCTGAGACACTGTGGTGAGATGCTCCCAAGTGCACGTCAGTGATGCCATGGTCCTTCTGCGGAACATATTTCCAGTTGTGAGATCTCTGCTTCAGAGGATCTCTCAGAATAACATCAAGTGCTGCTGTTACTTGGAACTTCTCTGAACTGAAAAGGACATTGTAGTTAACAAAACAGAAGGAAGAAATTTCACATGAAATGTTGATAGTAAGTATGTCAAAAATAAGTCCACAGACTTCTGTTTGTCATATGTAAGACGTAAAAGGTAATTATGCGGTGGGTTGAGGTGGGTTGAATCTTCCATTGTTTCCACTGTGAATTCCATGGAGGCACTCACAAATAAGGTTCCTCCTGCTCTGAACGTCTGTATATCAGGAGAGGTGTCACCAGTGAGTACTTGCTGTGCTAGCCTCTTGTTGCCAGAGCTGGGACTTTGCTGGAACTGTATTTGCTCTGAGCAAGAGATGAATGTGAAGTGTGGTGCACACAACAAATGTTCCTCTTCTGTCCTCCCACTCTCCAGCAACCACAAACCCTTTTTGCAGAACCTGTGTGCTCCTTCGATTTAGAAGAATTGCAGCAGGTTTGCGAGGAGGCTGTTGCTGCCATAGACAAACTAGCATGTATTTTTCCTGCCTATCAGCATACTTAGTGAATGTAACTTGTAACATCTTAACTCTCTTGGTCAATTTTACAAGGAAGGTGGAAGGCCTGAACTGCTGTGAATAGGACAATATGGAAAAGTCCTGTTGTGTTGGATTTCCTAAAAGAGCATGCAGCCAAATTCCATTCTCAGTGATTCACTGTCAGAGAGCTGCTGACATCCATACTCGGATGCCTTTTGCCGTCGGTCCTTAAGAACAAAGAGTAATACCAGAGATTATTTTTATACTTTGAGAGATCATCTTTTGAGATCATGCTTGGAGACAACTGTTAATCAGTTCTTTTGTAAGTGAAACCAGTAAGTGCTGAAGTATTCACCACTCACGTGTGGGAATCAAGTTGCTTTTAAGCTGTCCTTACAATCACTTTCTCCATGTAAAGTATGAAGCTGTAAACAGATTTTGAGATTTTTCAGAGGCAATGTAACCCATTGATTGGGAGAGACATCTGGGAGTTGGAATATCTTTTTGCTGTTCCAGATGCTGCTTTTGACTTGCTTCCTGACCTTTTCACTGCTCAGTATTTCAGCTTGTGAGACTTGCCAGCTGTTCTGCATTTCTTTGTCCATCTTGCATCACCTGACCCTTCAGCTACCAAAGGCTCTTTTCTGTCTTGTCTGTAGTTTTGTATGCTTCTCCAGCTAGTTACAGCTTTTCTGCTGTATGCAATTTCTCTCTAGCATTGCCAGTTTTACAGAATAAGACACCTGAAGTGGATGCCTGGGCAGAAACCTGGAAGATGAGACCACTTCATTCTAATCACACCTTCACTTTTGCAAGCACATTGGTAGGAGCAACCTTGTCTCGAAACTGTGTGCTACCCTGTGAGGAAAAAGCTGAGGACATATGTGCATAGTAAGTAACATGCAAAAGCATAACAGAGACAGTGTTATCCTTGTAAGTTGCTCCTTAAGCCTTCAGAACCCTTTTTTGTGGTGTGATATTCCATAGTCCCTGCTAAATCAGACATGGTATATCTGCAGTTGAGAAAAGAGAGCCAGACAGATTGTATGTAAATGTCTGTCAGTTACACAAGTCTTCTACAGGTGGAGTCCATCTCAACTCAGAAAAGAGAGTAGGATTAGGAAGTGATGGAGAGAGCAAAGTGTTGTTTCTAGGTGTCAGAAGATAGCCTGTAATGGACAAAGTGCTTTTTACTGTGCAATTTCATTGTGCCTCCTGCTGCTGCAACAGGAGTGGAAGGACAAGAAACAGTTTGTCTGAATGTTGCTGCATGGATTTAAACAGAATAGGACCTAATGGCAAGCGCAGCAAAACTTAACCTATGACACCCAAAATACTGTTCTGACAGCGTGATGCTGTAGTCACAGAACTGCTGCCGTTGCTTTGGTTTATGTAGCGTCAGCTGACAGGTATGAGGGATGCTTTGTTATCCATCAATCTCTACCAAGGAAGCCAATATGATTTTGCTGCTGTACGGGAAAGAAATAAGTTCTGTCTAGCAAGTAGAGAAATGATGTGTTTAGGACTAATTAAGCTCCATTTGGTGCTGACTGTGGAAAGGACAGAGAGGAGACAAGAGGTTCTGACTCTGTGATCCCCTCGTCTGCCAGTGTTTTGTACCAACAACTGCACTATCATACAGAGGCACTACTATTGATCATTGCTATTTCAAGAGCAATTGCAAGCATCTGGGGCACTTGAGCTTGCTGTCCACCAGCTTGGGCTGAGTGCTGTCCTGAATGTAATAGGACAGAAGTTTTTTGAGACTAGTCTGTTACATGATTCATAAAAGGTAGGTCTGATGCCCGTCAGTGACTCTAGACCATGGGGAGATTCATAGGGGGACAAATGCAGCTGGTACTGTGGGATTATGGTGAGGGGAAGTGAACTAGTGTCCAGACCTCATCTATAGGGTTTAAACTGTGAACATGTATGCTAACACTAGTCACAACAGAAGATAAATATGCACACACGAAAGTTGATATTTTCAAAGGCGCCTGACAGAATTTGTTAGCTAATTTCCATTGTAATTCACAAGAAGTTGAATACCTTTTTATATTCTTTACAAATTCTCCAGTCCCATTTTATTTGGGCTATTTATAACTGTGTTTGAATTCCTGTAAGCAAACAGTAGGCTTGTAGAAGTTTGTCTAGTGTAGCAATATCTGTAGGATGGTTCTGGTGTGGAAATGCAAATCATGTACTACAGAGTTGTATTTGACCAAGACCTCAAATTTCTGGTAAAATTATTGGGTCTTGGTTTTGGAACTGATCCCAAAATGCATTGAAAAGTAATGGAAGTCTTTCCCTTAGCTTCACTGGGCAGTGGATCAGGTCTTTACAATCTGTGCTGATAACACCTCTCAATCTTTTTTATTGCCTAAGTAGCAATTATTTAGGCCTTGGAAATGAAATTCTTTCAAACAAAGTATCTTCAGGCTGTCGGTGATAGGACAAAAATGAGTGTGGGGAATGCCAAACAGCCAGATGCATCTGTGATTAGGAGTGTTACTGCCAGTAGTACAAAAGGTTTTCAGATGTCTCAGAAAACATTCTGGATAAAAGTATAACATCTGTTCTAAAGGCTTGTGGAGAAAAGCTACTGGCAAGTGTACTGCTGCAGCTTTTGAAAAAGAACAAGATGGGAATGCTTTAAAATCTGTCCTTGTGGTGACAGAGCTTGAGACATGCTCCTTGTGATGTGCATCTTGTAAAAACAGTTGCTAAGCTCTAGCAACTAGCAGAAATTCAACTCTCTTTTTAAGTTTGTTTTTTTTTTACCCCTTTGACATGTTTCTTTCCTTCAATGTGCCATATTCTGTTTTCACAGGAGAAGAGTAGAAACTGACTTGAAGCACCATGATGATGAGAAATAGGACAGTCTTTTGCTTCCTGCAGCAGTTGATTACAAATGCGTGCTTGTGTTACAGAAGAGATTCAGGTGTCTTCAGACATATTATGAGTAGGATAAAGGCAGACAATGTTTTTTTTCACATATTAAATGGTTTAATTAAGTTGTTACTCAGAGAGATCAAGAAAAAGCAAAAGGAAACTCACTGTCAGAGGCAGCACTCCGTACCTGAAAGATACTGATAAGCTTAAACTTAGGTACTTTTGTGTTTTGGTTTCGGCTGCCGCCGGCAACAAAAGCGCCATGCGGCCGCCCCTCCCCCTGCCACGGTGCGGAGGAGAATGGAAAGAAACAGGCAGAAACTAGTGGGTCGGGATAAGGGCAGTTTAACAGAACAGCAAACAGAGGGAAACAGGAAAAACAATGGTAGAAATAAGGAGAAAACACAACAACGAACCGCATGACCCAGACAGCCGCTCTCCCAAACAAGAGCGGCGCCGCGCCCTCCCAAACCGCGAGAGAGTCCCTGCCGCGCCGCCCCCCCCACCGGAACCCAGCATGATGTCACATGGTATGGAATACCGGGCTCTGCTTGGCCAGGTGGGGTCAGCCCGCACCCCCCGGCTGTGCCTCTTCCTGGAGTCTGGTGAAAATTAACCCTGTCCTGGCCAAACCCAGGACATTATCCATCCCTTATTCCATACCATCTACGTCGTGCCCAGCTCCCCCATTGTCCACCTGATCACCACCACTTCTCCTGTCTCCAGATATCATTCCCTTAGTCTATGGATCATCACTCTAAAGTGTCCATTGAGTTCATTTAATCCAGGACTTGAGGCTCCATCTGTCGTAATGGTCTTCCGTGGCAGGAGAGGTGATGTGTGGTGATGGGCGGTCACTTGCTGCACCCGGAGCTCACGGCTGATGTATCTGGTGCGGCCCGTGCCCACAGTCTGCAGGAGACGTTGATCTTGATGAAGTTGCTGGATGCCAGTTGTTGAAAAACCAGGTCCAATTCCATCATCACTGTGCTCTGCTAGGTTTTCATCAAAAAAGTCCATCCTTCTTTAATCTGGACGATTCTTACTATGCTACTACTGGTACAAAATATAACAATTATAACAGTGATAACAGACAGTGACAGGGTTATTTAAC
>Ga0065711_1006630_pt1 | contig 34430 bp, 18 predicted proteins | sample Hoacrofraction12_FD_59098 | JGI IMG/M metagenome (GOLD analysis project Ga0065711, IMG submission 59098) | Hoatzin crop microbial communities from Cojedes, Venezuela - Epithelial fraction 12 v2 (version 2) | ecosystem: Host-associated > Birds > Digestive system > Esophagus > Crop | place... | reverse complement strand
TTTCTCTGGGAAAAGTTTTCTGGGCTTCCATCCAGGCAGTGTCACAATTCACAGCTGTACTGTTTGATTCAAGTACTTCAAGCTGCCAGTGAGGTAGAGCCAAATGAGATTAAGGGCTTTTTTATTAAAGCAAGCACCCGCATATGCTGGTATGGTTAAGGCTACGTCAGGCGTTCCAGTATGAACCCAAATTTCTGGAGACCTTTAGTTCTCAAACATAAAATATTTATGCCAGGCTGAAACCTGACCTAGCTGTACTCATCCGGGAGGAGCTGTAACTCTTTGGAAAGAAATGGTTTGGGTTTTATTAAGCTACAGCTTCAAGAAAGGAAAATGTACTGATTTCAAGATAAACAGCTAAAAAAAAGAAAAGAGAGATAGCTGTGTGTGTTAAAAACAGCAACAGGCAGAAGCGAAATGAGATATTTTAAATGAATTCACAGTGAATTTTAAGGGAAGGCATGCTTTAGGTAGCAAGAGATTAATCTGTTTGCTTCCCTCCCTGGCACACGGTGGATCTGAGCCCTCCGTGCTGGTCAGATTCTGATTCTCCTGGCACCGCCTGGTCCCTTGCTGGCAACAGGGCATCGCCTGCAGCACTTCTGCTCTTAGTCCCTGCCTGCCCAGTCCTGCCCAGTTCTGCCTGCTGCACCCCAGGCTCAGCCATGCTCCCCAGCAAATTTAATTTTTTTTTTCTGTTGGGATAAACCAGGCAGAATTTGCGATGTGAATCAAAATACCGCCGTTTCTTTTGGTTTCCAAGGTGAGCCAAGTTCTGAACCTGCGTTTCCAGAGAAATGCATTTTTAAGCTCCCTTTCCTTTCGTAAAACACGCAAATTAAAAGTTCTTTTTGTACTGACTCTTATCTATTGTGTCAACATTTGTGAAGATAAATGAATTGATATTTTAAATGTAAACATAGCGTGTCTATGGAAAACGTGATGTGCTGTAGTAGAGCTGATCTGAAGTGTTAAAAAAAGGGAAGAAAATGAGGAGCTTTACAGAGAAAAAAACCCCAAATCACCACTATAAACTTTTTTCCATAACTTTGGGCCAACTATAAAGTGGATCAGAATGTGTTAAAGGTTATTGACATTTCAAATTTTGAAATTCTCAGACAGAAGTAGGCTTTTTCAATATTAGGTCACCCTTTCTTTTTCCTCTTTGTCCAGCTGTGTTCCTGAGCTTCACATGTGCCTTGATAAAGCCTCTGCGCACACCCTGGCAGAGACAACCCCGCATCCTTCCAAGGCAGAGGTGCTTTTGTATAAACAGACGTCTAGGATGGCATGGTGCTTGGCAGTGAGAGCTTTAATTCTCTGTCCAGCAGCAAGGGGCAGCTGCAGCTCCGTGCGCGCACTCGAGGGGCCATTTCAGGAGAGTGGTATACCTGGATTCAGGTGTGAGAGGTAACTTCAGCTGAAGAAAATGAAAGTAAAATCAATTCTTGAGAGTAATTTCTTATGAATTAGGCTGGGTTTTATTTCAAGTCTCCCCTTTTGATACAAAATAAATCACAACCTGGGAAAAAAAACAATGAAAAATTTGGAGTGATTTTTATTTACTGTTGAGTTTTTTCATTTCATTGAGAGGCTTTGTAGTTTCCTGAGATGTTTCATTTTGGTTTAGTGTAACCCTGAAGTTGCTAATCTAGCCTTAGCTTACCTATCACAGTGCAACAGCACCATATCAAATGGCAGCCCTCCCTTGGACCAACTATTTTAACTCATTTTGTATCATAGCTGACACTGGGAAGACTGTATGTCAGTCTGTACGTCACTGTCCTGCCATTTTCAAGAGAGGAATTTAGGAGAGGGAAGGAAGGGAGAGTAGAGCTAAACCTGTAAGAAGTCTGAGGTGTCTGCGTAATTGCAATGTCATGGAGTTGTTCTGCAAGTCCTCATGATCAGGCATTTTTTAGCCATTTCCTGGATTTTTCACTTGCAACCTAACGGTATCGAGACACAAATACCCACGTCCTCATCTCTGCTGCTAGTGTAATCTTAGCAGTGATCTGAGACTTAAATGCTGAGAGACTGCTTAAGTCTCCAAGACTCTGAAATCAAAGGCAGCAACATTAATATTCTGTGCAAATGTGAAGAAGCCATGAAAGCTTTGTTTGTTGCTGAAGAAACCAACTAAATCAAACAAGTTGAAGGAAACAAAGACTTGTGTAATTGTTTTAATTAAAACTGCCACTTATTCCAGCAAAACTAGAGCACAGTCGCGCTCTCCAAATATTTCGTGCTTAGAGTTGCACACTCAAAAACTCTTCTTAATGAGTGAAATAAAGCATTGCCAGCCATTTTCCACTCGCCTTTGACACAAAAGCTCCTAAACAAATTGCAAGAAACCCATGCAAAACTTTGTGATGTTTACTTCAGATTTTATCCAAGAGGAACTTATGGAACTCGCCACTCAATTCCAAAAGCATGTTATCTCCAGTGAAATGTAACACTGCTTAAATCTTCAAAGAACATCATGGCATTTAGCCATAAAACTCACTGTGACTTTTGACATTCAAAAACAGCATTAATGCCAGGATCAGACTGCCCTATATGGTTGTTTTAAGTTTTCAGGGCCACAAGCACGCTTTCTTGAGTCTGGGCCCTCCATACGTTCGGTCTCCAGTAAAAGTTGGAGCAGCCTAGCAATGGCTTTGCCTTGCCCTTGCTTCTAAGCCCCTTCACCTCTTCCCACCCCACAAGGATATTCTGGCATCTCGGAATGACTCAGGTACAGAAGGGGTCTTGGTAGCGGTTCCACAGCTTCTGGAACCAGTCCAAGCCTCTGTTTCTTAATGTAAACTGTGAATGATACAAATACATCTCCATTTTAATTGAAGGAGAATGTTCGACCTTTCTACGAAATAGTGTCACATGACGTTCCTGTATTTCTTCTGACCTTTCCAATGCGCATAAGGCTTTTAAGCATGCAGGTTCAGCTTAAATTTGAAATCTTTTAGACCAGCTTCCACTGCAAAATTTGGGTGCACGTTTCACTGTTAGTATATGAATCCAGCATGTTTTCACCGTGTGGTAAAGAGGCAGTTGTAAAATCTGAACCACACTTACTTTCCCCTCTCAAATCATCTGTTCAGATACTGCAGTTTGGCTTGAGCCCGTCTTTTATCTTCTTTTCTCAGCACTCCAAGGGCTCTTTATCTTTACGAATACTTGGATTTGTGTAAGTGTGTGTTGGGGACCATTTTTTGTACATATTAATTTGTTATGTCATTTCAAATACCAGCTTTTTTTAAAGATTCCTAAACATTAGCATTTTTAAGCTGGGCGGGGGGAGAGGGGGGAAGCTATTAGAAATATCCTGCAGGAAGCCAAAATTTCTCAATGAAGGACTTGAAATTTTCTTCTGAACATATGTTTTGTTGAGCTGTGAAGGAGCTTATAGTAACTACTCTCTTTTTTTTTCTTTTCTTTCTTTTTTCTTTTCCAGTGACTGGATGTCTGAAATAATTTGAAGTCTGTTTTTGCTAGAACCTGATCACCACCTGTTTGAGTGAAGAAACTGAGGACTGTTTGAAAGTAATGCCTTTGGCAACACACACACCTTGCTCAGACTGTCTCACATCTTCAGCTTATCATATAAAACGCTTTTCTGAGCGCTGCCTGAGAACAGTGAAAACCTCATTATGAGCTGAAAACCGTTTGGGATTTCAATGTTAATCATTAAAGTCTTATTTATGGAAATGCTGAATGCGCAGATAAAGTCTAAAAAGCAACAGCTTACGAGACAAAATAATAGTCCAAGGGAAAAGGGGAGATGTAGTTACATCATTCCTATTTTATAATGGCCTTTTCCTTCCATGTACATATTGAGAGTCAAAGAACTGTGAGATGCAGTTGTTTCTGGCATCTTCCAACCTGATTTCAGAACTCACATGGGCTTCCTGTGTCCAGATTAAGGTTTGGTGGTCTGCAAAAGGCGTGACCTGTCGGGCAGTGCTGAAGATGTGGAAGCGTTTTTCTGCTCAACAGCCTGTAGGCTCATATAATGCAAGGTGCGAAACTCCACCAGAGAAAGAATAAGTAGGGATCAAGAAATTCCCATCCTCTTCTAAAAGACAGGCTAGGTCCTGTATGAGATACGTATGGTAAATACAGCCTTCTCTGACTAAAACCATCAGATACATGCAAAACCAAGATGTGTTGAACAGGGAGATGTGTGCTGTAGGGGAATAAAGGCTATACAGTTTCCTAACTCTACTTCATTACATGCTTTTATTCCACTGAAATCAGTAATCATGTCAGAATATAGCTAGTGAAATACGATGGGGTATAAGGACCTTTAATATAAGTCTTTCTGCCTGTCTGTCCTTTTATATGGCACCTCCCAACATAGTGTCTGAGTGCAAAGTTCTTCACCCTCATCTGATTTAAAACTTAAAATGGATGCTGTGAAGACCTGTCGTCCATAGTAAACTGCTCGAGATGAATCAGCTGTTCAGATTAGCCTCACAGAAATGATAATGGGGTTCTGTGTTCACAGCTGAGTTATTTAAACTGTCTGATTTGGTCCACAGCTTCCTTGGACATTAATAGGTTGACTGCTATGTCGCTGAACTTAGTGCATGAAAGGTCAGCCTTTGAAAAGCTAAATAAGGTAAGTGCAAACTGAAGCATGTTCCAGGCGATACCGTGTACTCTAAATGCACTTGAAACCCCGAAGAATCACTGCTGCTCCTTAGCATTTTTCCATATCTGATTTCAAAGTGGTAGATCCTTGGATCAATAGTTTGATTTTGATCTTTTATCCACCAGGAGATTCAGGGGGTTGCTCACATGTTATAACCATATGGTCCTCCTGATGCATCTTGAGTAAAGTGCATTGAAAACATCTTAGAAGATAGCTTTTCATCAGCAAATGCTGACTTCGATGAATTTGAAAGATTTCTCAGGACTACAGCAATTTTGCTGAAATTGCTGAGAAGCAGCATTATCGGACAGGGACACTTTTCTTCAATAAAGATGGAATGCTTCATTTGACTTTTGTTTGATTATATTGTAAATTGTAACATACCATTGTGCACACCTTGAAGCGATTAAGTCAAAATGAAGAATTCGAACCGTAACAAGATGAAATGTTTTCAGCTGTCCCAAAACAAAACCATTTCAATTAAGGTAGCTTTGATGAACTCTACATTGCAGCAATTTCATTTTTGTGGTACATTTCGTCATTTAGGTTATTGCTCCTGTTTGAAAGAAAAGCAAATTTTGGCATGCTGATATTTCCTCCAGAACTGGCAGCCCTCCTCTCCAGCAGCCCAGAAGAGTGACTGGGAAAGTCAGAGTAAGAGCATCTCTCTTCCCCTTCCCCAAGCCCTCTCTTTGATGCGGGACCATGGCAGGGGTGAGAGGAGGGAGACGGATAAGAGTTAGGTTTATCATCTATAAATAGAGGCAGTCCTTCACACTCACTTTCTTGAGTAGTCTTAGAGCACTAGGGGAAGGAAGAACAAAATAAATCTAAGAAACGCTGGGAAATTTCTGTACATTTCAGGAATGTTCCAAAGTAAAAAATTGGCTCTGGTGCTCCAAGTTTAGAGACTTATTCTTTCAAAAGGCACCATCAATTAGTTTCTCAGGTTTAATTCTCGTGTGTCTACCAGCTGGAAAGCTTGTTGAGCAATAAGCAGAAACGTTTGTGGAATATAGATCATTGCACGTGACTAGTTCACCATCCACGAAAAGCATCACTTCTTGTTTTCTACTTACGTGGCTGTACAGTTACTGCAGTCTCCTTACACAATAGTGCTAAATATTGGGCAAAGTCATCAGCTTGTTTTTAGGCTATGGTAGTTACAAGCTGAAAAATCTTGTTGGGATTTTTAGCACAGGATCATTGTCATCACACTTTGACTTGAAATCGAATAAAATTGTCCATTGCCTAAGGGACCTAATAGCAAAGCTGTCAACATTACTCAAAAACATTTTGAAGGAATTGTCTTGTAAGAACTGTACTGTATTGGATTTCTTCTTGCTTGGTTTTTTTTCCCATAGGTGAAGAGGATGTAAAAAATATACCATATATGGAAAACTGTGAATCCTACTGTGGCATTTGTAGCAAAGGATCATTTTGTGGGAGGTAAGCAAACAGGCCGTTGCTGCTGATGGTTTCAAATGGTCCAATCTTATGTAAAAAAGGATAATAAAAATCCTGCCCTCTAAACCAACAAGCAAGTGATACGCAAGCCAGGAAGCTCAAAATCAACAAAATAAATCTTATGCTAAAAGCTGGACTGGGTTATTAATTGGCTGATTTCCTACCAATAAAAGCACACTTTCAGGCTGGTGGGCTTGATGAGAGGTACTTGAAAGCCCAAACTGAACAAGCATGTGAAATATTTAAGGCCACGTTTTTATATTTATTAAAAACAGTCTAAGTAATTAAACTAGTTGATTCACTAGTGGCTTTCAGGCTCATGCCCAGAGTGAAAGGTCATGACCTGACATACCATGGCCCCACTTGGTACTGATGATTGACAGGAAAAGGAAATAAGTTGATATCTTTCACGTGGGAATCACAGCTTGTAGCAACTATGAGCAAGTGGGCTATTTGGACTTTGTGGGAAAAGTTAATTGTGTTATTATTCAAAATCTTCGTTCCCAAAGTTGGTTCAATGGTGATTTATTTACTTATGTGATAAAACAGCTGTGTACTGTAATAAAATACAGGTCACTTGCTGATGTTTAATGCACAAAAGCGGGAATATGTTTGGTTTCTTTTACTTTGAACTTACATTCATGGTAGGCAGCAGGGATGATTTTGAATTGTTAGGAATATTCTGTTAGTGTATTGGAAATAATTAATGCTCTCATCATACTATATGTTCTTTAGTGCTTAGTTATGGAGAATGAGGAAGGCACCATACACTGAAATATGAGCGCCTCTCCACCATATGCTTTCATTATTTCTTTATAATGATAAAAAGGGGCTGCATTCAGTGCCAGACAATGTCATGGCCCCAGAGATTTAAGTGGCCTGCAGAAAAAAGGAGAAAAAAGCATTTATGATATGAATGAGGATTTGAAATGGCTTTTTAAAAAATGTCTAAGATCCACTTTCACCCTAAATTCTGAAATCACTTGAAAGATGTCTAGATGCAAGCGAGTTTGAAGAATAGCAACTTTCCACCAGGTTCTGTTTTATATGCAGTATCACTGCCATCTTGGCCGTGCTTTGTTACAAGGTCACATAATTGTACGAAGCAATAGAGCACAGTCTAACTTCACGTATTGTCTGATTTGTTCTAGCAATGAACCCTGTCTTCTTTATCCAGAGTACATATTCTTTACCCCAGTCATTTACAAGTTAGCTAAGTGATGCATTTTTTGTTTATCACTCTGAGTTGAGAAGTGCAGTGAATTTAGTATCATCTGGCCTGTTATCGTGCCTTTCTGCTCATTCCCCAAAGCCTGGAGTGTGGGGACAGCGTGAACTGCACCGGGGGGCAGCTCCGTACCGTACCCCAGGTATTCCCTGCCCTGTCGCAGAAATGCCACGCACTGCCAGTTCCTGCGACATCATGTTCTTTACTGGTGTAGGGGATATTAGATGATAAGAGTCCCGTTAAAAGTCCCATTGAAGGAAAAAGTAATTTTACCCCAGAACCGGCCATTGTGGGGAAGGAGTGCACATTTCAGCTCTGTGTGGCACAGTAGTTTCATTGATGTAGCAGTCAGTCCTGGCATTTTCCTCAGACTGTCTCTGGTATAATTTCTTTTGCTAGTCTTACCTCATACCTTATTCTCAATAGAGAGCAAAGCATCTCTGCTTGGGAAGCTGTGGAATCTCTGCCACCTGTAGCACATTCTCCAGGAGAATTTTAAGTCTTAAAAAAATCTAACACCAATAAACAAGCCTGGTTACACAGTAAAACAAGATAAAGGTTGCTTCACACAGAGTAGGAGCTGGTGGCATTTCTCTTGCATTGTTTTGATGTCATTCCTTCGTATTTAACATCAGGCAACAGTGCATGATACTTTACAAATAGTATAGACTACAGACCCTGCCACAGGAGTACAGGTCTGTGATGAGTAAATTATAGTTACTGGCTGAGAAGGAGAAATGAAATCAAGAAAAATGTGTGCATGGGCAATAACGTACTCAAAACTGAAGAGTTTTCGGGATCAATGCCAATCTACTTCCTCTGAACATTTCAGCAGAAGGGGGAGCTACTCAGGATACCAACTTTTTTCCAGCAACAAAAAGGTATGTACATCGTGTACCTACTTGTCCTGAAAGGACAAGGCCATGATTCACCAAAATCCAGCAGTTTTATAGAATTTATTCAGTTACAAAACTGAGAGATTACAAGCTGGAGACCATAGCTATCACCAGAGCTGTCAATGAAGCACCAGCTGCAGATCTGTGGAAACTCGTCCACTGGGTTAGAGGCTGCAGTCTGACCTTGCATCGCCCATGACAGTGCTTAAAAATAGCGATGACTTTGGTTTGTGACTGACTTTGGCTAGATTCAGCCTGAACATCAAGAGGCAAAAGGCTCTCCGTCCCATGCCAAATCTCTGATCTTTCCGTTCCTCTCTACCTCCCCAACTCCAGGCTTTCTGTTTCAGCAGCTCCCTGAAGCGAGCATCATGACTGTGAATCTAGAAGTGAAGAAGCCCACAGCCCTTCAGAAAAGAGTAGTTATTCTTAGCTTTGTTTTGCTGATGTTTTCCTTTCTTCTCCCTTTTAAAAAAAAACAGAAAGCCTGCCAAAATTTGGGCTCTTTGATGTGCTTTGGAAAGAAAAACAATGCTATCTATCCAAGCCCTCTGAAAGGAACAAAAACATGTCATTTTAAGACATGAATTACTTGAGAGGAACAATCAATACATTTCACAATTAAAGATGGTCAAGTATTTTTGAATGTTTTGCTGGAAATTTTTGATTAAGACATTTTCAGAGACATTTGCCTGTTTCTGTGAAACTTTCTTTGAGAGAACTTCCTGAATTGTATGGTAGGTGAAAGGCAGGAGAGGGAAGTAAGATGAAGAAACTGATATTTCGTGTAGAATATTCAATAATATAATAATATCCCTAGGAGATATCCTGGACTCCATTCAATATTCAGTTCTGTCAGTTTGGATTGAGTGTATGAACTGCCTCATCTATTTTACTCATCCTACTTTGGGATGAGTGAAAAAAACAGAAAAAAAAGATCATAAAAGCCGTATCTGTTCTGTTTTGTTTGGTTGGTTTTTGGTTCGGCTTTGAGTGGAGACATTGCTTTATAAAACTTTTCAGCTGTAAATGAGACCCTCACTTCTTTGCCTCATAGTTAGGGAATTTGTTTAAGATGGAAATGTCCCAGGATGGAATCTTTGGCCTGTAAATATAGGGAAACTTTCTAAGCTGCAATCTTAGAAGTCATAACTGAATAACGAATCTTCTGTTTCTAAAAAACAGAAAGAAACCTCTTTCTAAGGTTTCTCCTGCATCTCCCCAGCAAATATTGAAAGAGCTGATTTATGCAATGAGAGTTTTTGACATTTTTATTAAGCCCAGGCACTTAATAAAGACATTCCTGCTACAATGTGATGAAACTGATGTAAAGAAGCAGCTGTGTTATTCTTCTCTTTCTATTGAAGATTTCTGCAGATTTCCCTTTTTTGCCTTCCTGCGACACCGGCCGTTGCATCATTTGCACTATCCGCTCTCGCTTTCCACTTCAGTGGCTGTATGGGCTGTGCTTGTACAACTTAACTTTGAAGAGGTTTCTATTTATAATCTCATACTTCCAGTCTGGTGTTCGCAAAGAAAAATGCATTAAAATTAGACATAGTCTGCAAATGACAGGAATACCTTGCTGGACGTTAATATGAAGATGTTTTTCTGTCATTGTCTGTGCTGCACTTGCTCCGTGGATTAAGATCGTTTACTTTGAAAGATCACTCCCTACCTCAAGCTGAGACTCCTTACTGTTAGAAAGATAAAGAAGTCTGACTTTCAGAAGAAGGATGTTCTGTATTTCTTGAAGGTTTCTTAGTTTGAATGTCTAAAAATTTAAGACTTCTTCAATCTCTAATCACGTTGTGAAAGTCCAGGCCAGGATTTCAGACTTTGAGGATAGCAAGCAAATGCCTTAAATTAGAGGTTTCAATTAGAGAATATGAAATTCTCTTCTGTAACAGGAGATGATTTAGGAGAAATGGGAACAGCCAGGTGGGAGTAATTGGTTTTGGAAGAGTTGTATGTGGGAGCTCTGCCCAGCACTTTCTTTTATTATGCCTGTTTTCCTTCTACAGCTCAGGAAAACTCATATTCATGCACACTCTTACACTTCACTGGGATTCCCTGACTCGGAGACTATCAGCATCGGCTTATTATACAAGCCCTTTGTTTTATCCTATACAATACATCTCGCTATACGCAATTTGGCCTCTTAACCTGCCGTGAAATATTTCAAGGGCTTGTTGCTGGAAGACGCGTCTCTTTTTGCTATGATTTGTGCAGCCACGGCTGCATTTTCATGACGGCTTGTAATGATTCGTGGTGGGTTGCAATACAATGAACTCATGCTGCAGAACAGCGCACTGAAAAAGATCTTTCAAATTATTGTTCCGGTGCAAAAGGTGCCCAATCACCTTCCACCTGCGGATTAGTTGGTTGCTATAGGAACACACTGTAGCTTTTCAGTGCTGCGCTACTGTAGTGCCCAGATTACTGACTCTGACAAACACAATAGGGGAAAAGAATCACGGGTTATTAGTGCTGCTGCTGATGTGATGTTATAAACCTGGGGTGGCATAGAGCGGATGAATAGAGCAAGAGCCTTGAAACACGAAGGACAGGAGGAGGAGAGGGAGCAGAGTGAAGTGGAGCTAAAGTCATCACTACGGAAATGTTGCCTTTGATCTGATTTTCCGCTCTGAATAGGTATTTTCATAATATAATGCCAAATGCAAGCAATGCTGTAACTGATGGCAGAGCCACTGGTCATGTCTTTATGTTAGTAGGGGGCTACCCCTCCTCCCTTCTCTTTTCTTCCCGTGAGTACTGAAATCTGAACCTTTTCATTCCTGCAGGATTAGCTCTGACCAAGGTCAGAGCAACTAGTCACCAGTATTCTTCATGGAAGAGTCAGGCCTCCTGCACCTCTAGGAAATATCACCTGAAATATCCACCTACGCACAGGACTTCAGCAGGGAATTTTGCAGCGTCAGAATGTGTGGTGAAGAGCTGAGATCAGATCTCTGTCTACTTTGGTGGCCATAACTGAGACTCGAGGGTTTACACTACTGAGCACCCTCCTGCAGAGCGAGCTACCTACATGCTTCGTAGGGGAGAAGTAACTGCTTGCAGCTCTGATTTGTAGATGGTCTAAAGTTCCCAGAAACAGTTTTGTTACCACTTGTGCTTGGGCAGGGTGAAACAAAGGAATAAAATACGTTCTTGTTCATTGCTTGTGTGCATTGAGCAAAACAAGCTGTGTTTAGTCACAGGTTCACCAGATGGTACTCTGGGGGTTATTGCTGTTATATTACATTACTGCAATATATTAGACAAGGCGCAGTGATTCATTCTCTCTCCTCTTTGCTTTAGGAGGCTCTGTTTCTCTCCCAGTGGAAGCACAGCTGACCCTGCTGCTCACGACCCCTGAGACCCATGCAGGCTCCCTTTGGTGCACGTAGGTCTCTCCCAAGGGCAGACAGGAAGGCCAGTCCAGCACCAAACATTACGGAAAGACAGAGCTTGCTTTCATCTCTGCGGCCAGGGAAGTGCATGCTTAAGCAACTCTGCTTTCTGATTAGTCAGCTGACATAACTTAATTTTTTTCAACCCTGACTGCCTCCTCCTTCCTTCTGTACTCCTACCCCACTTGCCTTGCCTTTGCATTGGTCTCTCCTCATCCTCACAACTGGACCATGCAACACTTTAAGCTGGGAAATGACATTGCTCAACCATTTGTTTGCAAAATGAGTTGAACTTCAGAGTTTGCACTATATTGTTAGAGCCCAAAAACTATTACAATACCACAGAGAGATATTGTTTTCCTCCAGCTCTGCTACTCTATGGGCTGAAATGCTTAGTCAAGTGAATTATGTGCTGAGCGACACCACCCATACTGGGTTGAAGACACATATGCGTGCGGGGCATAGGTGCTGCTGTTGGTCAGCTGGGCTGCCCCTGGGACCATCTGGCACCCCTCTTTGGCCTCCCGGTCTCCACTATTATGTTTGCTGACCAGCTGCTTTTTCTCATTGCCATTGACACAGCTTCCCAAGCCATTGTTTCCCCTTGCTACCCCAGGAGACAAAGAAATACTACAGCCTTTCACCCTCTCCCGATGGCCTTGAGCTTCTGGTGCCCCGAGGCCCTGCCTTGGTTCGCAGGTTGCCTTCTGCTCTTCGGCACTGTTCTCACAGTAGCTAGGACCCTGACATTATCTTCCCCACTGCCTTCTTGCTCCCTAGCCACAAGCCCGAGATTATCTATTCTTCCACAAATTAATGAATCCATAAGCAATACAGGGAGTGACAAAACTTATTTCAGTTTTGCCTGAGGCAGCTAAGAGAGTGATGAAACAGGTTGGTCTGAACATGCTTGGATCAGAACTTTACCACAGGTGTTACTGTAATTTCAGGCAAAGCGACAACTGCAAATTGGACCCTCTGTCCCTTAGATTATGCTTTTCATTTCATGATCGTCTGGAGGAAAATGAATTTCCCAGGCTAAGCTCCTGCCTGCAAATTTAGAGGGACAGGACAGACTCTGCCTGTATAATTTTAAATGGCTTTGAACGGGGACTTTCAATGGAAATGGAGACAGACACCTAACCAGGGAAACATGACAATGTAGCTCCAATAAAATAATGGGAAAATCTTCCATTACCATAGTCATACGTATATATGACCTTAGCAACGCCCAGGACTGCTACAGGAGCAACAGTGCAACACTCCTGTTATGCCTTATTTTTTTATCAACAATGTTCTCCTTCACTTTGACGTCAGCTTCAAGATTGCTTGCTGTGATGTGCTGCACCTTTCATATTTTCTTTCCAGTCATAATATTGCTTCAGTCGTAACCTCAGCACTTTGAGGAATAATTGTCCCTGACAAGGGGGTGAATCACTGGCAGAGAGTTGATAAGCATTACATACAGATGACAGAAGTCAGGACATATCGGATTACTGCTGTGAATATAATAAAAGAGAGCCTAAACACTTTGGCAGCTCAAAGACAAGCCATTTCATAACTCTCTAGTGGGGCTATTATCTTCCATTTACTGCCACTGATAACCAGGTTGCAACTGTCTCCCTAGGATCTAGTTACAATTCACTTAACACTTAGAGGACCAGACATACTGGAGGACACTCAGATGAGGATAATTTCTTAAAGATCATTTATTTTTAAATTTTTATCTTCCTTGCTCTCTTCTTTATAGTGCGATAAGAACCTAAATCAGGAAGCTTTGAACTTCCTTCGGGAAAGGAGAGTTCATGGTCATCTTCCCTTTAATCTTTTACTCCTGAGTTTCTTTTGAAGCCAGTCATTCATATCCAGCTGAAGAAGTGACAAGCAGGTTTCCACCTCTCTTACCCTTGTAGTACATGCACCAAGACCTAAAAGCTTGTTCTAATACTGACTCCATTAGCTTTATATGTAGGCGTTATGTTTTTATTTTTGTAGCCAGGAAGGGGCACCTGAGCTTACAAATCAGGGGGTGTTGGTGTGCATCAGTAGCAGATAATTCACAGCAGTGCCAATTACAATTGACATTGACGGAATCTGGATACAGATGATATTTACATGCACTGCGTGAGATTTTGTTTCCAAACCTCAGTGCCTAAGACGAGTTTAACACTTCAGGCTCTTAGATATCAAAGTTCGCTCTTTTAGGCTAAAGACAAAAAGAACTATTTTGCTACAGCAGAAATCTGGCAAAAGGCCAGTGCGTCTCCTTGCTGCCCAGCACACCATTGAGAAATATTTGTAAGATGAGCTTGGGGATGAAACCCTCTCTGTGTGAAGTGAAACTCTATATTCTGCAAAGTTTTTCTCCTGAAGCAATACCAAGAGCAGCAAATGGGAGCTCTGCTCAGCTTTCAACATATGAGGTGTTTTTAGATGCAAGACAAAAGCGTTTCCCTCTTTCTCAGGCTGAAGATATGTACAAACATCTGTAGATGGGAGCCTTATTTTGTATGTTTGGCCACATAAATCCATACCTGGATTCTAGTCTGCCAGAGCCCCCTTCACAGCCACTGGTTGAAGAATATCTTTGCCAACAGTGGATCTGGAGGACGGGAGGGGTTTTGAGACCAAGTGCTATTGGCAACTCAGAGGTTGCACATTTATAAATGTACTCCTAGACCTCACGTAAAAATGTTCTCCTTGCATTCCCGCTGCTGGAAGCTGTGCAAAGAAACCTCTCTATATGTGTTTGAATAGCCAGATCTGGTCAACAAGGAACTAAGACATCTTTCCCCCTCTAGTAGTTACACCTTTATCAACTGCCCCCAGTGCAAACTTTATGTCTTAGCTGGCCAAAATAAGGTCCTTACTGTTTTATGTAAACCAACACAAATCTACTTGGAGAGAAATTGAACTGGTCTTTCTTAAACTACAAGTAATAAGTGATGCTTAAAATTGCCTTTTCAGTAGGATTTACATCCCTGCTTGATTTTTCACGGCACAAGCCCTCTGCTGCTACAGAGAGCCAATAAAGGACAATAGCAACTGAGGGGGGAAGAAAAAAGTTCAGTTCTTGTTGAAACAGTAATTCCAAGCAGTTTCTCTTGAGGACTTCTGGATCTTACCATGATCTTTCTAGCAGCCAGGGAAAGCCAGCTGAATACCTTTCTGCCCTGTTTTATCCATCTGTAAAATAAGGGTGATCAATCTTACCTGCTCGACAATTTTGTCACATGGTGCAACCGAGTAATATCTGTAAATTGCTTTAAGATGTTGAGATCAAGGGAATGATGGAAGTGCCAAGTGTTGTTGTTGTTATTGTAATAACAATGTTGGCTGTTTTCACTGTTCATATGGTAGCCTGGCTGGAATTGGGCAGGAAGCCCAATAATACCAGCAACCACCAAGAAACTAAAATAAAATGTTTTACTTAATGAGCGCCTCTGTTTAATCAGAAGCCTGTGTAATTATGTCACAGAGGGCTAAGGATCTAATGTTTTCCTAATACATTTGCTTTTAAAGGGACGATTAACCCTGCATATTTCAAGATGATAAGCTGCTGCTTTGTTCAGTTCCAGTTATTTTTTCCTGCATTCCCTGGTGGGTCCAGGCAGAACCTGAGAGGCAGAAGATTTTTCTTAATTGCACAATAACTACCTCGTATGTCTGATGCTGGAGTGTTTTCTAAAGACACAGGTTATTAGTCCTAAGTTGGATGGATTTGCAAGAGAATTCAAATGCTGAGTTTAGTCTCTCTGGGCTCCTCTGAGCCATGGCGTACATTACAGAATGCCCTCAGAATGTCTGCCTTAAGCAGTCACTGTTCTCAGAAGGCAGTTTGGCCAGGAAGAAGAGATAAAACTATACCTTACCTCAAGTCAAAGAAATCATGATTTAAGTAAGAAAGAGTGTTTTCAGTTTGCATCTAAAAGGTGTGTTTCTACACGCATGTTTCAATCTGTGTACATGTCTGTCCAGTTAGTACTTTTCAAATGTTTTGAAGAGAATAAAGAGCAAAACAGCTCTTTACCTCCTGAAAACAGCTGTCTTCAGACATACTAAAGATTGCTCTATATTGAGATTCCAGGGAAGATTTTTATGCTTTAAGATAGGGACGGAGTGATTTTGTGTCAAATATATGAGATGCTCCGACCTCCCCCTCTGTCAAGAGGTTAGATAAACTAGATTATATACACACCTTATAGAGTTTTGATCATTTCTGTCCTGAAAGATCTCGAGTGCAGGAGATCCCGTGGGCCCTCCGGGGAACTTAGCCCAGCACTTTGCCAGTAAGGACATTTTCTAGTATCTAAGCAGGCTCTTCCATGTCATGTTTCGGTTTGCCGTGATGCAGGTGGAAGACACATCATTGCCTTCCTCTTCCTCTAGCAGATAGCCCCACACACGAACATGATGTGTTTATAGCAAGATGGCGTTCACTAGGTATCTGTTCGGACTCTTTTGCAACTTATTTTCTGTTTGTGTTTAGGTGTGAGAATGATGAGAATGAGATAGTTTTTGCATATAGTATGGTAGTCCTATGTATTGCTTGATTGCTGTAAATTGCTTTTAAAGGAAAAAAGCATCTCCTGTTGGAAGAAAAAAAGATTCACCTCTTTTTATATCAACTATCAGCCACACAGGAATTTGGTAGGAAGGAAAGAGTTAATAATATCATTATCAGGTCAGCAACTTTGAAAGGCTCTTCCACGTCAAAAACCATTTTCTTAATTATTTTAAGTTAACACTTAAATGCATAAAAAAAATCACGTGTAATCTGAAACCCCAGACATGAGGACAGGACTGGATTGAGATAACATTAAAGATTTTATTGCTGTTACATTATAAATTATTTCTATTATGATGGCCCTATGGGTATTACATTCTGTCAGTTCGCTTTCACTGTTACATCACTTAATGTTATTAACACACTTTAGGGTATAACATTACAGTTTTATTGTGGAAACCTTAAACACTTACATCCAAAGTACCGAATCAAGTTATTATCCTAGCTGACCAGATCTGGTCTATTATCATTTTATCACTCATAAAAACCTGTGATTCAATTTGATTTAACACTTGAGGAGAAATCATGGCTTATATGTGCTTAAACCTAGTTGCAATATTAATACAAAGCAACACATGGATGACTTCATTTTGTTAAAGTTGAGGTAGCCCTGGGAACTGCATTTATGGTCTTTATGCCACATGAGAAATTTGATCTGACCTGTTGCCATTTGTGATTCACTAGTAAACTGATAAGGTTTTCTAATCAGTATATGAAAGAATTGTGAGCATTTTACCCTTCTTACTGAGTTCATTATACACTCAGAACCTTGCGTTAATCGCAGTGTGCTAACCGAAGAAAAGGTATTTCTCCCTGTCTTGGAGCCTTACCATGCAGACTGCAAAAATGTTGCAGTTTGAAAGGCGATATGTGCTTAGTATGGCTCCGCTGAGTTTAATCTTAGAGAAAAATTAGGCCCTTGTTTCTGTGTTTGGAGTGTGAATGCTTTTTTGTGTAAAACAACTCTGTTGTCTTCTGTATGGGTCAGCAACGGTCTTTAACACTTGCACAACATTTAGAGGCAGAAGTTCTGCTGAAGTCACTGATGAGCATTGCGCAGACAGCTGGTTATTGGTTTTGGTTTGCTGGCTGAGTCAAAATAAGAATACGTTGCTTGGCATTACCTGAAATATTTCATCTCTTACTTGGGTTATCTGTTTCCTTTGAGGAGAAGGCAGAAAACCGTATGTGAAATTTAAAGTGTCTTTTGGAAATGAAAAATTGGGAGGTTTTAAATTTTGAAAATGTCAGAATGAAACATTTTATCTTTTTCACTTCAGGAGGAGGAAGAAGACAAGACTGTGCTGGTGTGGAGACGCAGTGCTGACTGATCTCAGGAAGGAGTCCTGCTCCTTCCGCCCATTTCCCCTGAGGTGAGAGGAAGGCGTTTACTCAGCCCAACATCCCGGGCCCACCAGTGCCGCGACGTTCCCAGGCAGGACGGTGTGCGCACTGATCCAGCTGGTCCCGTTCTGGCATGCGCGCAACATCTCCCTAGCAACAAAGATGACAGCTTGGTAACAGCAGCTGCTGCTTAATGGAAAACATTAGAAAAATAACTCATTCTAGATCTATGTTCCCTCTTTGCATTTTCATATTTATCACAAAAAAGTGTTCTAAGGAAAAAAAACATGATTCAGAACTTTAAAAAGCTTTAAGGTGTGAGGGTCAGACACACAGCTGCACATGTAAAGAGATAAGCTGCAAAAGCTAGGGAAAACGTGACCATGTAATTCTGACACACAAATTTTCCTTTTTAGCCACAGCTTTATTGTTTGTGACTTAACAAGTGGGGCTGTGTACATGTTGTGGGCGTGGCGTGGATGTGCAATTTTTTTCTTCTTGCATCAAACATGAGGGAAGGCCAAATGTGGAATGTTAAATTCCAAGTCAGCATTTTTTGTTATTGTTGCTTGAAGTATACCCATTTCTGCTCAAAGCTGGGCTCACTGGAAAGGAATTAGTATCCTAACCAAAGCAAATTGCTGTCTCTGGTAAAATAGTCCCTTTTTTATTTTTTGATAAAAGCAAACATCAGGTGTTTTTCTTCTGTTTCAAGTGTTCTGAAAAAGTCCAAAGAAGACATAAAGACAACTATATGGCTGCTTCCCCAGGTAAAAAACAAATCAGAGTCATGCTACATCACCGTGTGAGATACACAGACTAGGTGGAGATACATTAACTAGTGTCATTCATCAGTCTGAAGTGATACAGTCTATTACATGATAATAATGGCCATAGTTGTATAAGTAGTAAAGGTAAAATTACATCATGACTTGCATTAGCAGTATGAGATTATATCCTGACTAATGCACAATTAACTTGTCATGTGTACAACGCGTGTGTTTGTGGGTGCGCAGATGGGTTACACTATGTCTCATGCTCACATATTTGTCACTTTCTCCTAACTTTCTCCTCTATCTCCAGGAATTAGACATAGGGCTGCATCCACTAAAATCCTTAGACACTCCGCCAGCTTAATGCTGAGCTACCTGGAGTCAGTATATGGCTGAGAAACCCTTGGAGATGACCACTGGGACATCTGGAACACGTACATGGATCCTGCTCCTCTCTGCAGACCGGGAGCCTCATCCATGGCTCCAGGGAGACATCACTGAGGCAAGAGCGACAGCCTTAACTGCGCTTCTTCTGGCAGGCACCAGCCACCGAGTGTTTTCAGAACTGTGTATCACAGCTCCCACTCCTGAGAGAAAGCCCCCAACACCCTAAATGACTGTGGATGAGGGATTCCTTTGCTCCTTTTTTTATTCTGATTTTGCAGGGGAAGATAATTAAGCTACAGGGACAGTTGAGAAAGATTTTTACTTTTAAGTGCAATTATGGATGGGGGTGCCTCAACTTCATGTGGATTCCTCTTTAGATTCAGAACTACGTTATTTGTCCACATGCTGACGTTCAGGTTTACCTGTCCATATGCTCCCTTCCCTCTGTTTTATTCTTGTTGAGTGTGTGTGGGTGACTACACCTCTGGCTTTATGCAAACACATATAAAATAGCAAGGTCATTAAGACTGTTGAAGGCAGACAAAGGACCCCCAAGTTTTAATCTCTGTTCCATCACAAAGTCGGTGTTTGTCCTTGAGAAGCCCATTTTAATTTCTCTTACTAGGTTTCTCAGTCTGAAGGAGGGGGAAGGGATGGGATCTTGTTATGCTAGCCTACCTCACACTGTATGTGATATTCAATTAGCTGTTTGAAGTTATAAATTGCTGAGTGATGATAGAAGATAACTTTTCAAAATAAATGGCATCAGATTTTTTTTTTGCACACTTTTTAGTACTGAAATCTACCAGAAAGGGTTGGCTGACTTTGATCCTTCCTGTGTTTTATTTTCATGTTTGATGGTTCTCCCCGGTTCCAACACCAAATGATGGTCATTTTCTAGCACTTCCAATTTAGAAGCAAAAGCTTGTATAATAAGGAAGAAATCTAATCATTTTGTTTTCTTGAAATTTCTTCTCCAGCTGACAATGTTGAGTACTTGCTGATTTGGATATAGGGCACACAGTATTTGGGAACATGCAGATTTTCAGTCCCAATTTTGCACATCTTTAGTGTTCAAGAGATAAAGGGAACCGTATTATGTTTGAATTCAACTGTTCGAGTATTTTTAAGTTCTTCAGAATTACTTCTGCTGAGTAGCTTAGCTGAGTAGAAATACCGTTTAAAATCTGCATGGCTAGAAAATATCCTGTTAGCAAATTAATACCTAGTAAACATGCTTGTGTCGAACAGTTCCAGGAGAGATAGTTCAGTTCATCTTTTCCATCTCTGACTTTTTTTATTCTGTGATGAGTAGCTAATCTAATTTTAGATTATATTTCTCCTGTCTAGAGTAGACATTTGACTCTGTCCTGTACAAGAAGTCTATTTTTGTCATTAGAAATTCACTGTATTATGCCCTAGTCTCCATTTTCAGTATATTCTGAGAGATACCATCAGAAGATTATGCTACAGAAAGTTAGAGAAGACTTCATTTACACAGGTAAAAATGAAAAGTGACATCAGCATTTATTTGAGATTTAGGTCCCGATCTAACAAAACTCAAATAAGTTTTTGCATTAGCATTAAGCCTGTACTTGAGTGCACATTAGGCCTTAGACTAGCATGGGAGAGACCAGAATCTGGTCTGCTCCCTTTGAAATGTAACTAAAAACTCATGTATTCTCTCATTCTTCAGGAGTGGTCTGTGTGTCTCTTGAAGTACTTCAAGATGACAGGAGAGAGAGTTTCAATTACACCTGCTGAAATAACTGACTTTTTCTTCACTTGTAAGAGTGAATTTAAGATTCAGTGATATATCGATGCTTACATTGGCCATGGGCAAAGGTAGGAGGAAAACAGAATTTCCTTTGTCGGTAATCTCATTATTCAAAAAATTGTCGTCTGAAAATGTAAGCAGTATAGACTTGGAGCATGTTGCGAATTCAGGCAAAATACTTTGGGTTGAAGTAGTAAATTGGCAACTCTGAAGTACTTCAGTGTTAAACCATTAAACATGAAGTTAAAAAATGTAATTGCATTTAAGACAGACGTCCACTTCAAACAAAGAAATGAAAAAAAATATCCCTAAATTAAAAACTTCCTATCGTGCTATTCTCTAGATAATGTTTTGAGGGAAAAAAAAAGAAAAAGTCCAATGGATTTTGCATTGCCAAATGGATATTCTTCCTGAAAAAAAAAAAGTTTAGTGCGGAACTTTGTCCAAGCACACAATTAATTTTTTCTGTTGTTCAGAAGACATCACAGCTCACAGAAAACCCACATAATCACTGGCTCACACCTGTGTTAATTCCCAAATTACCCTCCCAAGGACTGGAGCCTTCCCAAAACAGATGCAGGTAACTTCTCAACCACAAATACCTGGTTCACCCTCGGAGCAGTTCCCTACCAATAAACTGGGGGAAGGCACACTGTACAGCTAACACCGCCTGGGAGGGCTTGACACTTACTATTTCATTTTGCTTTTTAGAATTCCCTCTCAGCCCCAATTATTGACGTCTAGGCAGGGAGCCTGCAAGAGCTTAAGGGAGCTGACATCCATGACTAAGACAGTTAATACGCTTCATCAGAAAGCTACTAACGCGAGCCAGGTAGCAGCTCGCGTGCTAGCATTACGGAGCAGGAATGGAAGGGTTTTGGGGTGCATCCTTCAGGCTTCAGGAGCTGCTTTGCAATGTTTTTCAGCAGAGAACATGCAAGGCAAACGCAAAACGTTATCCCCCCCCTCCAGTCCCCATCAGTCCCCAGCCCAGGCTGTAATTTGGCAAGATGAATGAAGTGTTTTCAGAGTGTCATCACTTCTGCCTCTGGCAGATTTGCTTCCCCAGTCTGCCTTTCGCCTTTTGGACCTGTCACTCAGCCCTTTGGCAGAGGGGAGGAGGGGAGGGAGGAGGAAATCATCTCTTTGCTAATCACCTATCACAAGCAATGAAATCCCGCAGGCTCCGTGCCAGCTAGGTACATTTCAAAGGGAAATGGAGGGGGGCAAAGTGTCACTCAAGGCAGATATTTATGAAAGATGACAGTTTGCAAATATCTCAATCTTGGACAAGGCTGCTCCAGTGACACAGAGGAGTGTTGCAAAATTGGAAGAGTCAGCAGCCAACATTTATTTCATCAGGACCTGTCCAATCTTCAGTGATCGCTTGACAGTCTGGGGATTGCTGGCACAAGTCGGCCTCTTTCCATTGGTGGCTTTCATTTCGTTTGCATGGAGCAGTCTAAAGAGTTGTAATAAATATGTAAAGAAGGATAAAAGGAGTAGTTTTGCAGAGCTGCATCCTCAATGGAAGAACCTGCACAAAGCTGCGCTACCCTTTTTAGCTATGCCAAATAGCAACTGTAGTAATTACACCTCTATTGATCGTTACTGCGTGGGAACAATGAGATATAAGCCGCATCTCACTTGTGGAGACCCGCTGCAACTTCCAGGCTCTCCCCATTGCCACCAGCGGCTGCCACAGCAGCACCAGTTTCTTTGAGGGACTTTTCTCCTGTCCCCCCCCAGCTATCGATGCAGTACAGGAGAGACACACACTCCCCCCACCCCGGCATTGTGGGCTGCATTGAAATTTGGCTGCTTGTGCAGGAGTCGGGTGAGCGTTTCAGGAGCTCGCTCCCCCAGCCCTGGGCGATTCGAGGTGTTTGCCGCCTCTCCCGCACTCCACACCCTGAGGTAACACCAGCAAGAAGGGCGGGGCACAGCTCCCAGCTGCCGGCCCTGAGTGGCTGAGCCAATCAGGGGGCTCCACTGCCATCACATGATCAGTGCAAGGCTTTATTTCCCTCCCTGCTGTGCTCACTCACTTCCTGGAGGCTGCAGGTGCCATTTTGGGTAATGGAGGTTGACTCAGACGAGAAAGGGGATTTGTCGTATGGCATGTCTCAGGTACTGCCGCGGGTGTGTGCACGGCAGCCAGGGAATACCTGCAGAAAGTGGCAAGGCCATGGGAAGCTGAAGATTAGAGGAACAAGTGGGTAGGAGGGGAAGAAGCAGTGGTAAGGGAGTGGTGCTCTGTTCAGGTGCAGGGGAATGGGATCAGAGCTGGGGTGGGGGCTGCTGGTGGGCTGTCCTGCTGCAGGCTGTGAGAGCCCCCTCAGACAGGGAGAGGCCCATCCTGGTGCCGAAGCGCTGTTGCCGTCAGCCACGTAGCAGAGAAATGCTCCTACAGGAGCTGGCTCCAGCACTGGCTCTCTGCCTTGTGCTGTACCGTCTGTAGCTTAAAGCTTTGAGGACCTGAATTTCTGCTCATAGGATGCATGCTTCTGCCTCTTAATTGCCCCTGTCATTTCATTCACCCCTGTTATAAGCTAATTCAGAGGACAATAACACAAAAATGCTGTGTCCTACAGGAACAATAGCCCAGCAGATTGAATTACTCTGCTGTGGGCTGAGAAGCAGCAAACAGTTTCTAAAATGTTAGAAAGGTCTAAAGTAAATGCAGTTATTGACAGCAACAGAGGAACAAATGCAGCTAGTTGGCACAAAAACTGGAATTTCCAGGTGAAGACATTTTCCTTCTTATGATTAACAATTAATTGCAGATAATAGTTGGAATAATCCTATCTCAATATTCACTATTTTCATGGTCAAATATAAGGCCCAAAAGGAGCTACTAATTCAGCTGCTGGCTATGTGGTGTTTTCTTGCATCTCATGCACGAAGGGTGTGTGTGCGCCTCATGGAGAGTAACGTGGATGGAGGTGGATTATGTTAGCAGAATGCAAAACTGCTCTTCTGTTGCAGGGTTTTAGCAATTCAATTGAAATGGATCGCGAATTCAATTAAAGGCCTTGTTCTTCCTTGCTTTATGCCTTGCATATCTCAGAGTTTTGTATAATTTAAACTGTGGCATAAAATAGCGCCCTTATTTTAGTCATCAAAGTGTTTTCTCTGAGATCTCTGGAGTTGAATCAAGATGCACATGGGTGACAAGTGGTAAGGTGCTATAGAGCTCCTGATGAGAGAAGCTACCATTGCCTCTAGTCTAGTATATTGCTAGTATATTTTAAGACAACAGATAACTCATGACTGTCATTTGAATGTCAGTAGGACTGTATTATTCTCCAAATAAATAGTGAAAGGAAAAGAAATGTACTAACAGGGTCTGCCTATTCAGAGTCCAGCAATGTGAAGTGGGAGTATTCACCAGAGGTTCTTCAAAGTGCAGCAAAAGTGCAGCTTGCTTTTCATAAACACTCAGCTCAGTGGTGTTTACAGTTGTGCTAAGGCCAGTATACATGTGATGTAGACCCTAAGGTTAATTTCATGCTAACCAGAATGGTAAAAGTTGCAGTGTTCTGTATTGTCTGCTGTGCTAGCTTGTTCAAAACTGGCATGGAGAATCCTCCTCCGCAAGTTTCTCTCTTGGCCTCTGTTGGCAGTGCACAGAAAAGCGGATCAGCTGAGTGGGTGGGTTAACGGAGGGAGAGGTTGGCACCCTCCCTTCCCTCTATTACAAATATCTTTGCCAAAACAAATTATTCTTACCCAAAGATTCCTGGGTAATTCTTCTATCACTGGGGAAAAAAAAAAAAAATGAAGTGCTATAAAAGGCTACTTAATCACTGCATACCCTGCAAGGAGCAGAAGGCCATTCTAGAGTAATTGGAGTTATCTTCATTATTCTTATTTTCAATTACATTTCAAAATCAAATAACAACTTGCCTTTTAGACAGTTTCATGATCTAAATCCCAGTTCTGTAATTTTTACTTAGTGCTTGCTTAGACAAAGTTTCCCCTTGATTGTAGTGGCCTCTCTGCTTCTGGAAGAAACTTGCCAAAAAAAGAAATGTGAAAAGTTTTGGTCTTTGAAATAGCAGAATCCCAAGCTGTCCACATAAATGCATATGTAGTTCTTGCATGTCACCTGTCCTGTTATTTAAATCTATATTCAAATAACTGCTTTTCAGGTGCCATCTTGACACCAATGAGCACACAGCTGTGCATCTGTTCATGTACAGGGATAGATTACTGATGTGTTGTAACTCAGGCCATTGCTGTTACTGCAATCAGAATGAGTCTTAATAATTATTACAGTTCATGAAAAAAATTAATAGCTGCATCTAAACTATGTGAAGCAGTTGCACAGTCTAGTTGTTTACTGGCCTTCATGGAGGTAGTTGGCTGTGCTCTGGGTCAAGTGCTAGTGGGCTGACGTTAGCTTATGCTGAGGTGTGCAGGAAAAAAGTCCTCAGGTTTTTGGTTCTGGAGTGCAACATAAGAATTGTGGGTATCCTCTGGATAAGGACAACAGGCCTCTGACAGGTATGGAGACGTCTCTCTTGAGGTTTCCAGTTGTTTTACTCAAGTGTTCCTATATGTACACGACTGTACATACACGTATGCCTGTGTGTGCATAGATCCTTGTGTTAACACTAGCCATCTTGGCAAGATAGACACCAGCTAGCAAGAAGGTACTTCTCTTTCTCGTATCAACGCAATTCCATTTCTCTTCAGAAGGCATAAAAGTGATATAGTTTATAAGAAGTTATGTGTCTACATGTGTCTTCATACAACATACTTGGTCCACTAGGCCTCTGAAGTATCTCTTGCCTTGCAGGAAGGAAGGGTACTTCAAAAAAAACAAATCCAAACCAATACACCAAAACCAAAAAGCCCCACAACCAGAACTCTCAATGTTATTCAATGGAATTCATCCCACAGGACAAGAATTCCCATACAGGTCAGGAAAAAAAATACCGCCGCCTCTTCTGAATATCACTTTTCATATGGTAAATCCCTCAGAGTCTTTATTGTGGAATGAATAATAGATTAATCATTCCTCTGTGTGCAAACCTGGGGCTCTCTAATGTCACTGATTATTCTATATTGAATAAATAGTGTTGCTAGGTTGATATGTTTAAGGCAAATGAGATGCTTATTGGTATCCAAGAAGCCAGTTAACAAGATCCATTTTCCTCCATTGACTTCTACTCATGTATTAATGAGGTTCAAAAATGTCTTTTCTGTGTGTATCAGATAAACGTGCCTTTGTTATTCCCAAGAAGCACACAAATATTTGCTCCATTTATGTTTGTATTAATGTGTCACTGAAGCTAAATCTTCAGAAGGGGAGTAAATACCGTATCCATTAAGCCACTTAAGGGGCGAGTTGTGCAAAACTGTGCTGCAGTTGTTGCCATGGCAAATATCCATATTTAGGGAATTGTGGGACATCAAACCTAGCATAAAGGACCAGAAAAAGGAAATGGACTTCTCCCCAGACAACTGTCACCTATGTATATGTATTTTAAAAGTTTCAGTGGTTGAATGGGCACTGTACTGAATGGTAACTTCAGTGCAAAGTGAGAAAATGCAGTACAATCCAAGGGATACAGAGGGAGGAAGAGAACTGTGAATGACAAGAAGGCTAAACAGGGCTCAATAACTGTTGGGTGTAAGGGTCAAGATTTCCTGGGCAGAGGTGTAAGCTGTTTTCCCCATGAAGGATGAATAAAGATCATAGAATAGTTTGGGTTGGAAGGGACCGTGAAAGGCCATCTAGTACAACCTCCCCTGCAATGAACAGGGACATCTTCAACTAGACCAGGTTGCTCAGAGCCCCATCCAACCTGACCTTGAATGTTTCCAGGGATGGGGCATCAGCCACCTCTCTGGACAACCTGTGCCAGTGTTGCACCACGCTCATCATAAAAAATTTCTTCCTTATGTCCAGTCTAAATCTACCCTCTTGTAGTTTAAAACCATTACCCTTGTACTGTCGCAACAGGCCCTGCTAAAGAGTTTGTCCCCATCTTTCCCATAGGCCCCCTTCAGGTACTGGCAGGCTGCTCTAAGGTCTCCCTGGAGCCTTCTCTTCTCCAGGCTGAACAACCTCAACTGTCTCAGCCTTTCCGCATAGGATATTCCAGGAAATGGTCTTGCACAGTTTTTGTTATGCTAGTTCTTTCTCTTTGTCCCAAAGTAGCCTTCAGTAGACAAATGTGTTTCCCTTTCGTTGAACGCAAGTTCTTCTTTTTTCTCCTTTACTTTTCATGTAATGTCTGTTGGTCTTTGGAAAACTGTTAGGCTTAGAAACTGACAGATCTTGCAACTGTAATCTTTGTGGAGAAGTAATTTACCTTATCTTGAAATCACAAGTAGGTTTAGGTAATCTTTTCCATGTTTTGGAGTGCTTCTTTTTGGTTAACCTGTTTGAAACAGTTTTAACTGTGGTGGTGAAAATGCCAGCAGACTTTCAAGTAGAAGTCTGGAGAATTGCATTTGTAAAGTTTCTATGTTTAAAGAAATACAAAAAAACTGACAAAAAGTGGAGTTTTTTTTCTTTGGTGTCATATGACACAATCCATTTTGGTTTGTAATTGGAAAATATCTCTAAATAATCAATTTAAATCTTGCTGTGCTTTTCTTTTGTCAAGATGAATTAGTAAATTAACTAAGAAAGGTATCAAGATTGTTTCTGTGCTATAACATTTTACATTGTAAATAAAAGGAAAATATTGGAAGTGACTTTTGAGTTAGTACCTCTAAGTTTTGGTTTTTCTTGAACCCTGTGTGGTTAGATTAACTGAATGAAAGAAAACCAATAAACATCCTTTAAAAATAACCCAAGAAGGTTTAATATAAAATCCTGACTGATTTTATGCTTGTTTAGGAATGTGGACATCTTGGGTCTGAATGGAGAATGAATTACACATGGCTGTTGGGACAAGGGAGGGAAGATTAGTATATAGGAAAGCCAAGAAGCTTACTCCTTTTCTTTACCCGCCTGGAGCAAATTTCCTGAAAACATTTGTAAATGCTGTATAATAGGAAAGCAGACTTGGGCCCATACTGTGCAGGAAGCTCCAACCTTTATCTGCAGTGCTAGATACGATAGTATCAGGATTGTGGCATAGTGAAGGGTATCTCTGTGTATAAATCCAGATCTTTTTTTTCTTTTTCTGGTGAGGGGGAAAGGGGAAACTGGTGACCAGGTTGAAGAACACCTGGGAGCCATATGGAACATACTGATTTTTTAATTAAAATTTTGTAGCTCAGTTTCAAACATTGCAATAACTTAATACAGAGTGAAACTTTACTGGATTCAGTGCAATAAAGTCCCCTGAATATTCACACGTTGCCTACAAATGGCAACTGTCTTCTAATGCAAGCTGAAAGAATTGCTGTTTCTCTGTGGCCTTGGTCCAAATCCACAAAGTCAGTAGGGGGGCCTCTGGCCTCCAGATCAGGTCTGCAGCCTGATTTGATATCTGAGACCTTCTTGAGTGTTTTGAAAATGTATAGGACCAAAAATATGATTCCTTCTCCAGACATTGTAATGTTGGCGAAGAGTAGAGGTCAGTCCTCTACATGATACTTCTGTTTACATTTCATATTCCAGAAGGGGGTCTATTTCCATGTATAGTTTCGTCATACCCAGACTCTTATGTAGACCTATTTGGGAACATTCCAGATGGTGGAAGTACCATGAGAAGAGGGTTACTGTCAACATGCCCAAATGTCTCTAAGATACCAGTACACAGGGAGTCATTCCCAGTCCTGGTTCAGACTGCTGCCTGAGTGTAATCAGTTTCAGCTCATTGCTAAGGCTGACTGGTTTGAGCCAGAGGTTTTCCAACAACAAACCAAATACCCAAGCTAAGCTCCTCCTGTTTTTTGCTTCCCTAAGTCTTTTATTTCATGGGTTGCCGGAAAGGATCCTGTGCCATGTGAAATATCACTGATTAAGAAGCTAGCTTTTCAGTCACTACTATAAAGACAGAGCAGAATTAGTTAGATATGCTAAAATATGGTTTTAATCTTCATTCCCAACTGATATTTTGCTGGAATGAAAATTTTAGAAATAGTAATTTTCACTCCTTTGCATCTAATCTTTTATCAGAAATACAGAAAAGAAAAATGCAAGATAGACACATTCTCACTTATTTGTTTTCTGTATCAGGCAATTGGAAGTAACTGGTTTCTTGTAGTAGAAGTTGGGTTTTAGGAGATTATTTTAGCTCAGTTTCTCATGCAGCTCTGAAAACTGAGAACATGAACCACATTTGCATCTGTTTTTGTGTGAGAGAGTATTTCTTGTTCTGCAGTCTGGGGTGTTCATATCCTGGGAAGTTTCTGAGTGTAAAAATCAAATTCTTAAAAGAGGCTGGTTTGGTTACTTCTCAAAGTTGTTTTAAACTGGGGTACCAAATACAAATCTGCTTAAAGTTTTCTGATCTTCTGAAGTTTACAAGCCAATGCTATGACCCGTTGACCTGTTTTGCTTGCTACCTGCAATGTTTGCATTTGTCAAATAAACTGTAACTCTGTCATGGACCAGACCTGAAATCTGAACCTTCTGTAACTTTTAGAGAGTTTAAAATCATATATTACATCAGTCTGTTTCAAGTGGCAATACAGTATCTGGATCATAAACTTAGTAATGCAGTCCTAGAAAAATCACCTGGTGTATTTTCTGAGATGGCTGATAGTCTTGCACGTACATATAAGCACTTAGTACCTAATGAAAAACAAGCCTAGAGAACACTCCATCTCATTTCTCCTATCCTAAAAGGCATGCACTTCACATAGGTATGAAAGGCTAGAAAAGGATCATTATACAAAAAAAGCAAATGTGATTGTGATGTTCGTTGTAGGACACAGAGGAGACAAAACTCCTGGATCTTTGAATTTTTTTATCTGTATGCAATTACGTAAGTCTGCTTCAAAGAGAAGCAGAGTATGAAGCAGTAGTTTGAGATTTTGCGATGGAGATTAGCAAATCAATAGGTAGGACATTCACAGAAAGGTTATTCTGCAGATGAAGTGGTTACTGCTTATTTTGTTACAAATTTCATGTACACCTAGGGCAGGAAAGCAAAGGGAAGCTATATCCCTGATTTGATTCCTCAGAAGTGTATAGAATAAATTACATCTAATGACTGGGTTTAAAAAAGAAAATAATAAAAATGCAAGACGGTCACCGATGTCTTTGAAACACATGCTTTGAGAGTTTAAGAGACTTCGGAGTAGTCCACTGGAGTCAGTCAGAACAGCAGATGAATAAAAGGGGGAGGGCAAGGCTGACTAATTGAAAACTGGGAGCACTTTGCAAACACTATTACACGAAATGTGAGAAGTGTAACGTGGCAGAAACAAGGCAACGCCTGATGTAAGCAGTTAATTGTGTTGTACAGTGGTGTGTTAGACCAGCACACTTTGTTAGAACCTGATCTACTGCCATTTCCAGCCTCCTCGTCCCCTTGATGACTTGGGTTACAGAGATGACCATTTGGGTGAGAATGTCCCTGGGGGAGCCAGCTTGCATTAACCTGAACATTTCCTCTGTTTGATGTGCCTTTATCATACTGCAGCAGCTCAGTGGCTCCAGTTATTTTTTTTTGCTAATGCACAGCAGTGATTTGTTAAAAGAGAATTTATTTAATTCAGGATTAATATGGGCTTTTACGTTAAAAGCCGCAGCTAGTCTTTACCTGTAAATGAGGGAGGCTTATTTGTCTGCTAACGTCAGTGTCAGCTGGGGGCCAGAAGTGCTGTTTTCCGTAAATATCTTTTAGAGTTCATGTATTATTATTCAGCGGAAAGGGGGAACAGAAAAGAGTAGGCTGCTGCTTCACCAAGTTACTAAAACAATCAGGTAATGATTTTCCAGCACTGCCTTAACACTGCTGTTACTGTTTCAGCAGTAGCTGTAATCACATACAATACCCAATATCGATGCAGTTAGCTACATCTATACAGTTCTCTCTGCTGTGGTGTCAAAGGAGACTGATCTCCGAAGTTCGGGACATGCCACATTTTATTCTAGTGTAGTCCTAAACTTTCCTCAGTTATGTGTCCATGCTCCCACTTTGAAAATATTTGGTATTTTTTGGGGATGGGGGTCCCCCTGAATTTATGCATTGCAAAATCCCACTGCAAGAACTAATTTTAGAACTGCAGTTCTTGAAAAGTAAATGTAACTCCATAATTTTCCCCATTTCTGTCACTGCATATTCCAAAGGGTCGGGGAACCTAGTGTCTGTCTGTTTACAGTCTAAGCATTAATAATTAAACAGATGCACAATATTTTTATATTTGGGGAATGTTTTCCAAAACAACCTTGCTTTGTTTAGGAAATGGAAGAAGAGTACTTGAATTTTTTTTTTGATGCGGGGTGGGAAGTGGAAGAGTGTATGTGAATGTTTTTCTGTGTGGATGCCATTCGAGGCTAGTTGTGACTATAGTTGTATGCAAACTTGACATATTCTTGCTAGGGCAGGTTATGTGGCTTCCAAGCCAAAAATAATTCCTTCAGAACCCCTAGGAATAACTTGAGTCATCACCAAACATTGCAATCTTTAGCCCAAAATGGGAAACGAGCACTCTTAGTGAGGATTTGCAGATACTCGCACAACTGTGCTACAACCATGGATTTGCACTTAAGCCGGTTTAACTAAACTATACTGGATTGCGTCTGTAGTGTAACAGTTAACTGCCTGTGTAAGTGTGGCAATAAACCCAGGTCAAGGCATGACAGCCCTGTTCCAGGAGAAATAAAAATAATTTAATAACTGAGTACTGATAGATTCATTTTCTATACCAATGTGCCTATGCTCTTGGTCTCATAATTCGAACAAAACGCCTGTATTGCCTGAGTTTTGAGTTGCAGTGTGGACTTCTGACATGCTTTACAGACCTGGAAAAGCCACAGTTCATATCCCATCACTAACCTTGCTCAATGAGCTCATTTCCTTCAAGTTCATCAGACAAAAGGTTTGCTGTAGCCTTTGAAAGTGCATTAGTCAAAAGCTGCTGACCACAGACCGCCTTTCTGTGTCTATATTGGAAACCTCCTGCTTCTCAAGAGTAGTCCAGTCCTCTCTAGAAGCTTTGCAGAATTTGAGAGAATGAAGACAACTCTGTCCCTTGTTTCTTCTCACTTCCAGTATGCTTGAGACTCTAAGGGCAGAAACATTGAAGATAGGAAAGCTTCTACTCACCAGAAACCTCACCATTTCCTCTTAACTTCTGTCCCTTCACACATAAGCCCGATATGTACCACTTTGATGCAGCTGTAGGGCATGGATTCTAAACAGAGAAAGATTGTTCATGTGCATTGGCTGGATAAGGGTGGTAGAAGGCTGAAACCTACATAGTGTGCAAGCACACGCTTAGCTACTGCTTCCATAGTGGAAGTGCTTCAGCTCAAAATACCCATGGGGAGCTTGGGGAAGAGGCAGTAGGTTTTTCACTAATTCTTCTGTTCTGTTTTTTTCAACTGCAATGTTAAAAAAACACGTATAGGATGAAATAATGGAGTGCTCTTTTGACAGATGGAAAGTGCGGTGTTGTATTACTCATTGTGTATTGTTTTGCACACGCTATTGGACTGCCCAGCCTTTAGAAACTTCTGCCTACCTGTTGGATTCTTTGAGAAGAGCACAAACCTCTCAGCCTACAAAGAGCTGAGGCCTTGTCTAACAAGAAGGTACAGAAATAAAGCACTGAAAGTGATTCACTGCAAAACGTGTATCAAAAAAATGTTCACTGATGTATAAAACCAGCAGGTTCTTCCTCTACTTCTTGCCTGCAGATCAAACTCATATTTAGGAGCAATATGACACTTGCTGCCATGTGGACAGCTTGACTGGGCATTGCTGTAAATTATACATAATGCAACAATGAGTACAAAAACTAGCCCCAATAAGGCTGCCGACAAAGAATAAAGTATATGCTCTCCCTATGTGGTTTTTCAAAAATGAATTATGCTATTAAGTGCCAAGAAGAAAATTAGCTATGAGCTTTTAAATTTAAAATGATCCCCTTTTTAATTGTAAAACAGTGGCACTTAACTGCTATTGATCCAACCGAGACACATTAGGGAACAGGGTCACCATAACTGTTAATATTCACTGCTTAGTGAAAGAGCATCAAAGGACATTTTAATGTCACAGACTTTCTTGGGGAGTTTTTAAAGAAAGCTTAAATCGGCCAGCCTATGAATGAAAAGGACATGAGGTAGACAAATGTAGAAACAAATGTGATAGCAATTTTCTGCTAATCAAATCATAACTCAGAATTGATTTTTAGGCAAAAGTTTGTCATATAGATTTCCAAGGCATACCGACATTTAAAAATCTAAAGTACATACTTTTTGTAGACTGGGACTTCATAAAAGATGGTCGTCGGAGAGGGAAGGTTTATTTACTGCTGACGCACTAGCTGGTAGCAAGTTCTCTGTGGCTGCTGTCTGGACCATTCTTGTTCCATGACTTGGAAGATACGACTAAACAGGGAACATCTTCTTTTTCAAGGGCTTAGAAGTGTTTTAGCTGATATTACAGTGGAACATCTTACTCTGAAAATCTGCCTCAAGGTGACCACCCAAAAAGCAAAGCTTAATTTCACCATGCCTGACTAGCAGTGCCTGTGAATTTGGTGTGCCATGCAGCATTATTAACTGTAATAGTGGCAACATAATCTGTTTCTGGATGCTAAGGGAAGGTTTTCAATAGTCATAATTTTTGCAAGTGCAAAGTTTTAAGTTGTAAAAGTTTCATTATTTTCCCAGTGGAAGTATGTCCTCGAGAAGTTTTGTTAGGCTGTGAATTTAAGTGATACTAGCAGCGCTAACTCAAATATCTTTAGTACATATCTGGTTATATTCTAGACAGATTTTAGGTGATATTCCAGAAATAAATGTTTTTGGTAATCTTTTATTCCAAGTGCTCCAAGAAAGCACTTTGAGATATTCCCTGTGGTCAGTTGTTAATCATAGCTTGTTTACTTCCATGTTTAAATTATTGATATTTTTAATTTCTTCATCCAGTTTTCATAAGATTAAGAGTACAAGGGAGTCTTTGAAAACACACATAATACTTAATTTGCCTTTTGAAGAGGGTGTAGTGAGAAAACATTATCCGTTCTGAGTGGGAAAGGTGATCATTGTGCTCTGTTTCTGATGCAGTTACCATGCAGTGTCTCTCTAGACTGCAGACTCCTCTGACCAGTGGGCGGTATCACCATATGTCTTTGTACAGCCCCTTGCACAATGTAATGGCATTCCTAACATAGAGTTAAATGTATATTAGTAATATTGAGAGGGAGAAAAATCATAGGAAGAAGCAATAATTAAGCAATAATAGGCCCCTGTTTAAAAGTCACTGCTTCAACTGTTAAACTGAACTGGAGACTGTTTCCTAAATGCAACAACTAACCCAGAGCTGAAAAAGATATAATATGATTAGGGGGGTTTCTTCAATTTAAAATAAAACAAGGGTAAATGCCATGCATGAGAAGTGGCTTCCTGCTATTCAGGGGCAGCTGGGAGAAATCTTTTATCCACAAAGACCTTACATGAGAAGTTTGAATGGGGGATGCTTTTATGCTACAGGATGGAATTTGATAACTAGGCTCCGTACCTCTTTCACTTGTGGGTTATTAGGTCTCTTTCACTCTTGGGATCAGTATAGCGTATGGTTTGTGTAGGAATAGATAGTTCTTGTCTCTGTTGTGAAGACAGTGTGGTTGTAGGAGCCCTCCTGGGACTCTTCTAATGATCAGTACAGAAAACTCAAGTCTATCCTGGAGCAGGAAAGTGCATCGTTTAATGAAAACATTGTCCGTTATTAATAGAGTGATGGTAGAACTGAGGAAGAAGCAGGCCTGGGGGGCCTTTGGGTCTTCAGCTAAGTGTTTCTACTCTGCTTCTCTCTTTTTTTTTTTTTTTTTTTTT
>Ga0065711_1004700_pt1 | contig 34430 bp, 27 predicted proteins | sample Hoacrofraction12_FD_59098 | JGI IMG/M metagenome (GOLD analysis project Ga0065711, IMG submission 59098) | Hoatzin crop microbial communities from Cojedes, Venezuela - Epithelial fraction 12 v2 (version 2) | ecosystem: Host-associated > Birds > Digestive system > Esophagus > Crop | place... | reverse complement strand
CCGCCTGGACAAGGTCCTGTGCAGCCTGCTGTAGGTGACCCTGCTTCGGCAGGAGGGTTGGACTAGATGACCCACAGAGGTCCCTTCCAACCCCTACTATTCTGTGATTCTGCCTACACAACACCAGGAGAAAGCAGGAGCCGGAGGAAGCCGTAGTTGAAGAGCAAGCTCCGGGACTTTTGTTGTTGACTCGAAAGGGACCAAGATGCATCCAGAAAGTCAGTGAACTGGAAAGGATGAATGGGAATGGAAAAGGCCAGTCTGACAGGAACAAATTGTTTTGGAGAGATGTGTTAATTTTCGACAATCTTTCTGTTTAAAACAAAATAGATACAACCCAGAGCAAAGCACTCGAGTCACTGCGGAGCATTTCACATTGACCTTTTCAGAGCTGAACGCTTCAGTTAAGTAAGACATCCACATCCCACTGCAAGGTACCATTTGAGGTGGTTGAATCAAAACTAAGCTTCTGCAGCGAGCAAAATAATCTTTCCCCATCACATTTTTGTTTTACGATTAAATTCCCTTTTTTCTTTTACATTTAAGCATTTTCATTTTATCTTATGGAGCAAATTATTTCTTTTGGAAACCGCAGAACTACTTCTGAAACAGCACTCCCCGAGGACACCCTGAGGACGCTGCGAGCCCTCGCGGTGCAAGGCAGGAGCTGGGCTCGTGGCAGGCAGTCACTGGTGTTGTACAGAGGGGAAAAGCCCACCCCAAAGGCCAGGTCCTCTCTGCCGTAAGCAGTGGGGCTTGGGGCACGGCTCGGAGCCGCGGAAAGGGCAGCAGCGTCTCGCAGGGCAGGCGGCGCTGGGCAGCGAGGCTGCGCAACCCCTCCCGCTTTATCAGCGCTCGAAAGGCAACTTCTGCAGCTCTGGGAGAACTTTGCTGATTAAGGCTGCCGGAGGGACCAGGGGAATTTCAGCTCGAGCCTGCAGCTGCATTTTTAAAACTTGGCTGTGTTCTTCATACAGAGGCAAAGTTCAAAGAGGCAGAACATTATTCAACACGAGTAAAACACAGTCTTTTAAGATACACTTTCAAACAGTGGCGCGTTAAATCAAAACAGCTCGTGGAGGGGGGGAGCAAGGAAGAAAGATGGTCCTGTGGAAAAGCAAACCCTGCATCACTATTCCTCTCCTGCATTTTTGGAAGGGCCTGCATTTACACATTTAAATTGTCCAGCTGCACAACCTTAGGCTAGATAAACTAAAAATGCATTAAAATGTTTTCTAGAGAGTATCAGAAAAGGCGAAAGAAACGCAGTTCAGTTTAAGGGCCAGCACACATTCGAGGAGGTACCGGGGCCAGGCTGTGACACATACGTTCACACTGCAGAGAACCTTACTCCACCAAGACTGAGCTCCTGATTTCAAGAACACTATGCTACGGTGTAAGACACTATTTCAATTAAACTATTATAACCTATAACCAGCCACAACAACCTATTATAATTAATAATACTTGATGATTTCTTTCCTGTTCCTGTCAAGGGTTGCTTCAAGGTGACTGGCGCACCGCAGCGAGCACGCTGCTTGGAAACCCAGGCACAGTCTGTGTGCTCTGCAGTCTGGGAAGCCCCTTCACTCAAACCCCATCAGACTGCCTCTAATGAGTCTCTTCACGTTGCTGCCAACTCTTGCAGCTCTTGGACAATCCCCTTTAAAGGATATTTGTATTTTAGGCTGAAGCAACCTTGCTTCTTCTGTGGGAGGCTAAGTGCCCTGCAGTATCACGCCATGCCGCAGGCTGGAGTACAAACCCTTCCTGCATTCCCATTTTCTTGGTTCATTCTACCTCCTCTTGACTTACTCAGTGCAGAGTCAGGAGGTCACATCTTACCTGGCCACCCACCGTCCCCCGCCACGGCCAGGCACAACTTGCAGCTGTCCTGCGGGGTCAGAGATGAGGCACGGTGCTCTCTTCCAGCTCACCGCATCCCGGCTGCTCAGAGGGGACCCTGCTGCACCCTCCAGATGCCTCCGCGCTGCTCCATACCCCGGGCTGTGCGGTGACAGCACCGCAGAGCCTTCCCTGCGCACTTTGAATGGGATCTGTGCTATCAATCCTGCAAAGGCCTGGCAGGGGCTCTCCCTGCAGCTCAAGGTCACTGCGCCCTGCTCAGTCTCTGCTCAACAGCGTGTTTTTGATGGTCTTGCTCTGCAAAATTTCCATGGGTAGAGCTTGAGCTCCATATGTCCATTTTTTCTTTTTTTTTTTTAAATCTGGGCAAAATTCCCACTGCCTTCAAACAGTCATTGGCTGCTCACAGTAGCTGCCCTCAGAGTCAGCATTTATTTGGGATACTCTAACACTCTAGCTACTTTTCTCATAAGAGTTGTGCAGAACTATTAAGAACATTGCAGATACTGTGGTAATCGAGTAACACTGCATTTTTAATCACAGCCATTATAAATGGGCATATGGAAGATGTGAGAAATAACAATTGTACAGGATATCCAGGGAAGCATTTTCAGTCCTCAGGCATAGTTCAACAGCAATGAACAGTGGAAAATGAACACAGAACTCCTGTAACATATAATAAGATTTTTTAGTTTGCTCGAAGCAAGTCGGTACTTTATACATGGGTATACACACATATGCATATATACAGATGCACATACATCCATAACTTACTGTTGAATCAATACTCAACACGTTCTGCTGCCACCTCTAAGAATATGTAAAGCCTTTCATTTGTCGACCACTGCCACAAATGATCATGAATTCTGCCCATGCATTTTTTCTCTTGTGAAGGCTGGTGTAGCATCTCCTTAGTTATTGTAACATTCTGAAGCATCTTGAACTATAAAAAAGTTTCCGCATCTCTGCAAGATCTAAGCTTAGCTAAGTAAGCTGGCTCTACACGAAACAGGGATGCACAACTTCGACGCAAAGGGGGAGCACGGAGACATCCACAGTAACTCTGTGACCTCTCTATCACTTTCTCAAAGACACAACATCATGTTTAATGCCAAGTACATGGAATGAGGGCCTCAGATACTCAGATTCCCAGGAGGTTCTACAAAAGCAAAGAACAGAAATTCAATACTAATATAAACCTTTAAAAGAATACCGATTAAACAGGAAAGAGGGAAAAAAAAAACCCCAAACACATCAAAGACAAATGTAATTGCTTTTGAATAAAACCAGATTGCTTTCTACCTACCTGCCTTCAAGGCAAGCACTCCAGCCTGGGATACAGAATACCAAAAATCCCTGGTAGAAGCAGAGGCACAAGTGTTTTGTAGGCAAAGTTATCCTACTCTGATTTAATAGCTCAAAGGCTTATCTGGATTTCATACAAGAAGAGCATGCAATTTACTGCTTCTCTCACACAAATGAGCAGAGCTAGTTAAAACATTTGGGAACGCTTTGAATATTGATCTGTCCTAGACTAAGATGTAAGAAATTTGATTTGCTATGGAAATGTTGTATCAATCTTCAAGCCCTGCTATGTCCCCCAAAGTGGCCTTTAAACAAAAGCTGGAAAATCCTGTGGGAAGATGTCATTTGAGCCCTCAGCTCAGGGGCTTCTCGTGTCCCCTCTGCCAAGCAGGACCGGGATCAGCACTGCGAAGCCAGCACATCACCACCCAAAGCATATCGGGAAGGGAGCTGTACCTATTCTTTCCTCAAAAATAACATCACGTTCTGTCCCCACTGCATGTCACCACAGCAGCCCACTCCTCCCAACGCTGAGAGACCATCAATCACGACTGCGAATCACCTTGTTCAAAACCGCGGCCGCCAGAGACCTTCCTATGACACCTCCGGCAGCAGAGCAGCCATGATAAATGTTTGCTGACACAAAACAAAGTCACGCGGTATTTAACCCCTCAGCTGGCAAACAACCGAGGATAAAATTTATCTTAGAAAAATCTCCCTCCAATTTCAGGAGATTTGCAAACGTACTGGTGATGGTTTTCACAGTATAATTTCTGTTTAAAGTATGAATACATTCATATTAGTTATGCTCAGCAATAAGCAAACCAATCCTTCTACCATACTGGAAACTGCAGGTTTACACCGCACTGAAATAACAATCTTTTCAACAATCTAGTTGAAAAGAAAACATTAAAGACCCTTACAATTGTATTTTTCCAAGCATATAAACATGTTCATGTAAAAATCATCACTTCTGTTCCATGTACGGCTTACACCCTCACTAATTTTTCACCCATCAATTTTCTGAAATTCTGCTTCGTGTTTTTCCCCATTTCACCCTCTGTAAGAAAAGTCCATGGGAATGGAGCATGAGGCGGCAATTTCAGCGGGAATATTGCCACTTCAGTAGGTTTGCATGAGGCCCCAAATAAGAGTATTTTCTCCACGCTTTGGGACACAGGCTTTATTGGAGTCTGACTGGGTGCCAGGTACTGAGTTTGCAAATGACTGGATTCAATATCCAGGAGGCAGGCAGTCAGCATTTCAGGTGCAGGGTCGGTGAGAGGCCACTGCCAGGCTGGCTTTCAGCACTCTGTAGTTAAAATAACAACCCTGTACACGTGCAATGAGCGTATGAGAACGGCAATACAGAGAATTACTCTACAAAACTTGCTTTTGCAAATTCCACATCTAGGAAGGGACCACCAGGATCCAGGTTCCCTCTAACCCAAGTCTGCACTTTCTCTGCATCCAGAGAAAGAGACACCAGCTAGAACGTTCTCACCTCCATTAGTCTCCAGCAAAGAGCCAACAACAGCAAACCTCTCCTACATTCCCTCTGGCTCAAGAGGAGGCAACGCCACTGTGCCAGATTAACGTTGAAACGCTAGTGATAACTTTAAGACTTTTTTTCGACTGTACCTGGTTTAGAGCCTTCATCAACAGATCCATTATAGACCTGGTTTATAAACTCCGGTCTGTTGTCATTCATATCAATCACATAGATGTAAAGGTCAATAGGATTCTCCACCTTGTTTCCATTCATATCCACCGCATGAGCCCGGAGCTGGGAATAAGCACAATGAAAGCATAGTATCAGCAATTGGATTTGTTGCAGAATGAAAAACCATGTTTTATAGGAATTGACTTCACCTCATAAATACTTTCCTAAAATTGAACTGAGCGGGTATCTAATTCCAGCAGAAAGCAGTGACATGGTTTCCATCTAGACTCCACACACAGGCAGCTTTTCAAGGCTTAACATAATATTGAAATAATATTTTAAAATAGCAATTGTCAGTGGAAACACCTTAACTCTGGTGTAGCGATGCTATCTCCTTCCCTGCTAACAGATCACTATATTTTAATTTTTAAGATGTGATGAACCTTGTCTGACAACCTGAAAAGCAAATTTTGCTGAGTTCCAAACACAGCGAGGAAATGAGTTTGACTTGAGAGGCTTCTTATGGGAACCTGCAGCCTTTCCTACCCACAGTAACAGGGATTAATAAGCGAAGATATTTCAGAACATTACTATTGTTTATTCTTTGTTTAATCAGTCTCTAGCAACAGCAACAGCTACCGACCCCATTGCTCTGTACACCAAAAGGCACTAAAAAGACCCTTTCCTTCAAACGGTGGGAGCCCCTGTGGCACTAAGAATGAAATAATTTTCTCAGGCTTAACGAAAATATCCGGTGATCAAGCATTACAATAACCAGAGCTGCAGTGTTAAGTCCTCCGTTAAACTGGAACTGTGGCTTTATCTTATTAGCAATAACCATCAGTAATAACGCTCAAAACCAAAAGCATCTGTTTTCTGAACAAAAGGGACAGACACAGCATGTCAAAATGAGTAATTAATAAAACAAAGCAATCAACAATAGTCTGGAGCAATCAGTAATCAGGTGAAAAAAATGGATAGCTTTCTCATTAAAGGGAACAGATGGCTACCCGAAACGGTGCGCGCGCTGAACGGAGCTGCCGACGCCGGCTTCAGAACGAAACCCAGACAAGCGAGGAAAGGGCTGCGCGGCCCCCAACGACGGTGGGGCAGCGGCGAGGCATCGCCCAGCGGCGAGCGCTGCAGGTTTCGCTCGTCAGCCCTCTCCACTGCAGCCCCAGCGAGCGCTGCTGAACCTCCACAAAGCCATGAAAACGGGGGACACGCTCTGGATGGCTGCGTGGCATCCCGTGAGGATGGCGGGACGAAGAGCGAAGGCTTCAGAGGACGACAGCTCGGTGCGAGGGCTGGCTGGAAGAGCAGGGCTGGGGGACCGGGGCCCTACCCACTGCCCCGCGCTGAGCATTTTGCATGACGCCGACACCACCCCAGCTCGTGCCTTCAGAGGGGTCGAGGCCTCCGGTCCCTCCCAGCAGCTCCGTGGGCCCTCGGGATGCTGCCGGGAGTCGGAGCTCCTGTACCAAGGAGGTCTCTGGCTCCTCTGATGCATGACAAATAAATGTGCTAATTGCATTAGCACTGGTTTCCGTCTTTCGCTCTCGCTGTGCTGTGATTGATGCAACCTTCTCCTTCATGTGTGGCGTTCAGAAGGCCAGAGCTTAACAAAAGAAACTGCACGCTATTAGGATGGGCTGGATTAACATTTAATCAAGCAAAGAGAACAAACTGCCATGTGAAACGAGCTGGGAGGAAAATATTTTTTTTTAAAGAGAGTAAAGCTGAACTTTTTGTTTAAAGACTGAAGAAATCCAACTTCGTTTGCCATACAGGCATTACATATTTGTAATGCTCCTAATATCTGCATTTCTTGCCTGCATACAAACTGCTTCGACTCCCACCTGTTGAGCCACCCCTCATCACGTCAGATGCAGCAATTCAATAACTTTACCAGTCAGAGGTCAGACCGCCTTTGAAAAAAAGTAATTCGGAGCTAAAATTAAAGTTATTATCTTCAAACTGAGGCAGCACTGGGCTCTCTCTTGCTTCGTTTCCAGCAGTGGAAACAGTTCCACTCAGAGATAAAGCAGAGAGCAAGGCTGGTATCTCCCCTCTCTGATCTGACTCTCCCCCTGCAAATTTTTAATTACATTTGATAGCTTTTGTTTGAAATCTCCAGGAGTAAGGGATTTCTCAGCAATGCACGCCTATCTGCTTGTTGCACGCGCTAAGCACACGTCCCCACAAACACGTTACAGGAAAAAAAAGGTTCAGCCAGCAAGGCTGCAGAAATCTCAGGCCTGTGGTGACGCGCACCAAGCGTCACCTCTGCCCTGAGCCCCGCGCCGGCTCCCGAGCCCAGTCACGGGAGGGAGGACAGTGCCTGGGGACACAGGAACGGGCACCAGTGCCCTGACCGACGGCAGCCAGGAGGACAGCACCCGCTCCCCAGGTCCCGCACCGCTGTGTCCTGCACTGTGCTGGTGTCTGGGTGTCCGCAGCCGCTCTTCTTCTGCTCTCCAGCACAGTTACTACTGCTGCCCTTTCTGCCTGCTCCTCTGCTCTCTCCTGCTCCTCTTCTGCCTGACTTCGGTGAACTTTTCTTCTTTTCTTCCTCCTGTGCTTGCTTGCATGAATTTTCTCTGTTTGTATTCTTTTAACAATTCTCATGTGCTGACGCCTCCGTATCCCTCCACAACACGCTGCTCCTCTGTGGTCAGTGCCCACCGCAGCAGAGGGAGAAGGGAGGCTTGAGCCAGAGGTTTGAATCTCAACTGAGCTCCATGGGAGCTCTTCCTCGTTAGAGACCATTCGTCATTAGAGACCCTTCCTCATTAGAGACTGTTCCCAGAGGAGGGAGCAAAGGAAGGGGGGACTCCAGCGGGGCAGTCTGTCCACTGGGAAACAAGTTGTATCTCCAAGGCAGATCAGATACTACATATCCCTTTCTTAATTCTTATCCTCCCTTATCCTCCTGCCCTACTCCTTGTATTAACGAGGCATCCTCAAGATGGCCAACATGCTTTACTCTGGAGTAGTTCTTCAGATGCCGCAACAGGGCTCACTTGTGTGAGTCTAACGTGGTGCTCCATGGCTCAGGCTGCCATCTGCTCCCACCTGTGACCAAGAGGGTGTTTTGGTGGCAGAATGATGGACGCGATGAGGAGCAGATGGATGTGAGTGCTTTGTGGCACTAGGCAAGGCACAAAAGGTGATGGCTGTGCTCTGTCAGACACAGACGTAATTTAGAGCTGGAAAAGCCACCACTGAAAAGGCTGGTGAGCACAACCTGGGCCACGGGACACATGCTAGACACAGGTCATGCAGAAGTCTTCAAATGGAAGCTGGTGGCTAGCTGGAGGCACAGTTAGGAAACATTCACAAAGTTGGTTTGAAATATTTACATTGTTCCCAAGATGGAGAACATGATAGGAGTAGAGAAGGAATAAAAATATCAAATGAAATACCTTGCAGAGGATTCTGAAAAATTAATACAGGTAGCTGGCTAATCTCTTGCTGGTGTATCGCTCTGCTGTACAGCAGCCAAAGAGCTGGCTCGATATTCTTTAACAAATATTGTTTAGAAGTATGACAATCATTGCTATCATATTCAGCAGCAGTTACCACAGGTCTCTGAGGTTTTTCTACTGACAGTTTCCAGTGTAAATGTAGCTGTTGGCATACAAATGATTCAGTATCATGATTATTGATTACACTGGAGGCTGGTGGTATCTGAAGGTAGTTAGTCAAAGTCAACACAGTGAATCGTGTTAAATATGAATATTACTTATGCACTAATGCTACTAATACAAATATACATTATCAATCAGTGACAGAACCTTTGAGCAATAAGCATACAATGTCATGCCTAATTTGTGTGCTCTTAATTGTGATTAAAAGTTCAAATTAGAGTATCGTGACACAAATGGCTGGCATTACTCACTAGAACTTGGTTCAAAATACTGGAATTAGCTCTTGTATCCCTTAATGGGATGGTAGACTTTTTTGTCTCCTTGCACTTCAAGTAACTCCTTAGACTGTAACCCACCTGCTCTGCTCCAGCCATGCCTGAGACAGTACTTCATCTGATGCCGAGGGCATACACACGTGTCTGGGACTGGATTAGCACTTGCTTTAAAGCTTCCCCTCAACGCACATTACTTGACTAACATAAGCAATGACTACTTACTGACACGTTTATGTTGATGTCTTTTGAAAATAGAGCTTGAAAAATGTCTTGGAAAACTAACCTGCCAATTTACTATCCCTTGTACTTGCCAGGCCTAACTACAGCTTGATGTGAAACCGGTGTCTGGATCGGAAGAGACATTCAGAGTCACTAATTCTGTCAGCAGCACAAACGGGACTTTGGGAATGCAGTTAAATACGGCCAAGAGAACTCATGCATATTAAATATTGCTACCTGCTGAAACTTATTTGGCATGCAATAAACATTAAGGGCTGACTACAAGGGGAGATGCAACAACACACGACTGCCGCAGTGAGACGGCAGCAAGCCGGGGCGATGTGCTCGTGCTTGTGCTGGGGCAAGTGGCTGCGTCCCCAGGCACGGGCACGACGGACGCCGGAGCGGCTCCCGCAGCATCACTCCACACAACACATGCACTGCCGCACCGCAGCGTGGGGCTGGCTAAGAGGCTGCAAAGCCCTTCTCATTTTTCTCCGCTCATATTTGCAGCTGACTCTGCATCTGGGATGGTTGCACGGTCCCTGGAGAGTTTGTGCTCTGGTTTGTAGCGCAGATGAGAAAACAGATGAGGCCAAAATACAGCCAAACCTGCGATCACTCCCACTGCCAGTTGTGCTGGGAGGTTAACGCAGGAATGCCAGCACACACTGCACCGGGGCAGACACCGAGTCCCAGAGGAACACACATCTCCGCATACATCAAGCAAGGAATGATCCTCCCTAAAAGTTCAACAATGATCTTGAAAACAGGGGAAGTTCTGCTACAGAACTCCCAATCTAATTAGAAAAAGTCTGTTTCACCTTAGGAAAAAAAGTAGGTTTCATCAGACAAATGGCTTGCTAAATGCGGGGAGAGTTGAAACACTAGTATTTTAAAAATGGTAGTCCTGAAGCAATACAGATAATTATGCATAAGAAAATACGTGTTGAAAATGTGGGAGTTAATGAAACAGAACTCTTCATATGTAGCCTCACAAACACTTGCAAATTATTATTTTTTTCTTTATAATTTGTTTTTAGATTACCTGGGAACAAAAGCAGCAAGGACAACACCTGACAGTGAGAGAGATGCTGAGAAGAGTTCATTCTGTTTAGCACTGCAGAAAACCTGAAGCTGTATAAAGGCATCCATCTCCAGGCAGAACAGCAAGCCTGTATCGGACGAGAAGCCCGTGTTCTACTGGGTGAAAAAGCCCGAAGACCAGGGATCATAGAATCACAGAATGCTTTGGGTTGGAAGGGACCTTCAGAGGCCATCTAGCCCAACCCCCCTGCAGTAAGCAGGGATATCTCCAACTAGACCAGATTGCTCAGAGCCCCGTCCAGCCTGGCCCTGAATGTTTCCAGGGTTGGGGCCTCGCAGCTCTACCGACATCCCTTAGCCCAGCTGAAGAGCTAAGCTACTGATCCGAGCTAAAGAAAACTCTACAACAGATGTCAAACAATTTAAAGATGGCCAAGCTCTCTATTTCAGATTGAAGCCTACACCTCAGTCACTGCTTTTCCAGTACTCGGTATAAGCCTGGCTCCAAGTCTGCCTTTCCTTTCAATTCGAGACTCAGCTATACAAAGTGGCATAAATCCATTGACTTCTCTGAAACCTGCAACAGCCGAGACTTTGGACTGTATTTTCTTTCTGGAAGCTGGCCTGTTTTCTTCCAGTTTCTAGGATTGTCCATTCCTACTGTAAGTTCCTGCACGAGTGGTTGGGTCATTGCTTTGTACATGGTATATTTATAAATGCTTTGTAAAGGGTTACTAAATGAACAATTGAGGGTTCAATAAATCATCAATCCATTGCTATTGAGGCTGAAGGATCTAAAGGTTGGTTACAGCTACAACTTAAAATGTTCTCCATCACCTTCTACTGTTCTGCTAACAAAGATTTTCTATCACTCACTATTCCTGTCTCTAAGGTCTCCTAACATAGTTATCAGTTATTCACTCTCTATAAACTCCATCTTCCTGCAACCTTCAGAGTGTGAATATGCTCTTTTACATGCGGATGTCACTAGTTCAAGGTTTCCGTAAGGAACAGAAAGGGCTGGAAACCCTGCGGTGCATATGAGGCGGACTTACCCAGCCACCTCTGCCAAGGCGAGAATTCAGTTTACTGAATTCACTGTAACTGGTAGGTTAAGTTCGTTGTTAGTGGGCACACGATTTGTTGTTATGGAGGACAAAATCTTTTTCATCTTATGTTTTTGACTGTGAGTGTCTGCTAGCAGACATCACAGTGACTTTATCTAAAGTGTTAACTTGTGTATTGTATTATTGACTACACTGTTATAATAACCTGGCACCGCTGAAACAATATCAACAATGCTGAGATGACACACACTGTATCGCAAATATTCCTTTTTCAAAACAACTTCTCTTCATATTTTCCTAGGCACCACAAACAAAATAATTGTTCTTGTTCACAGAGGATAAAATAATTTTCCTTCAGATTTTCTTTTACCCGGGGGAAATCTCTTTTTCCACCCAACTAAAGAGGTAATCTATTTTCTTTATCCTTCCACCGCCGTCCAGAAGCTGTGTCAACATGGCTAACTGGATACCTGATAAAGCTGACAGAATGTGCATCTCCAATGGCGCAGTTAGGGGAATATGGTGTCAGTGGAAGTGACCCGTACCGTTTCACTGACATTACAGCATCCCTGGGAACGGCTATTACGATGCCGAGAGATGTGGCTAATGCTGATACAAAGCAATCCACGAAACAACCTTTCACAGCCACTCCAGGAGAGAACTAAAGCGTAGATGCAGAAGTGTTTGAAATTTTGCTGGGCTATCATGCAAGGTGCAACACATTTTTTTAGCAATTTGTGGGACTGCGGCTGCTGTGCAATTACACTGTGCAATATAGGGGCTAGAATTTATATCAAAATATAATGGCCAATTACACTCCAAGTATTCTGCAGGTAGCGCATTTTATGAACTAGGATAGCGTGAGGCACCACTTTGGAGTGTAATTAATCTTAATTAATTTCCTCATATTTAATATTAGTCTATCTGCATATTTAAAAACCTATCTGACACACCCCCATCATACTGCCTGAGCATCTCTTAGTGATTTAAAATGAAAAATGACTATACCAATTATTGCATGTTTAGCTGCAGTAACGATTCTTGAATTAGTAATTTCCCAAGACGTGCTAATGTAGCGATTGGCTTCTCATGGCTTTGGGGGGTTCAGTCCACACATAAATTTGCACGGATATAATAAGCAGCATGAAGTTGTAGCACTTTTAAACAAATGACTCTGGCTCTATGTCCGAAAAGGACATCAGTTTAATGTTGCTTTGCATCGGTTTCGCTGATTTAGCAAGGGCAGGTTGCACTAAAGCAAAGCAGAAACGACGGCAGCGTCTCCATACACACACACAACTGCTCCGGCAGCGAGAGACCGAGACTCGCTCTGTTCGCTGAGCCCGAGCACCCCTGCTCAGCCAGCTCCTCGGGGCCCTGTTGACACAGGCAGCCAGTCCAAACTGCGACCTGGGCTCTGATTTTGAACAAAAATCCCCGTCTTCTCAAAGCTGTGTGTCCCTTCTTGAACCCAGCAATTCTGGTACAGCTTTGCTTTGAGCTTGTGAACCTGGGTAAAGCTCAAGATGTTTTATGCTTACATGGTAGGAAGCTCTTTCTTCTCTGTCCATCGGGCGAGTCACATACATCCTGCCAGACACGGGGTCAATGCTGAAGACTTCCATCGGCGGCTGGTCGGCTCCCACGCCAGTGATGCTGTACCTGATATGGATCTCTTTGTCCTTATCGGAACGAATCTGGATGAAATAACAAAGACAGCGATCGATAAGGTTTGGACAAAAGCCATATGGATGTTTAAACAGCTTTAAAGATCTGAGCCTAAAGCTGCATAAATGTAATGCCGCTGTCAATTTTGACAAGGGAGCTGTACGCCAAAGGTTTGGGGAAAAGCCAGAAAAAGTGTATGCCATGTATTTTCAGTTATTTTTCTCCTCTTTTATTCATGATGATTCTCTAGGAATCACTGAAATTCTGACTTTTTGCCTTAGATATGGAAGAATCTATATGCACAAAACAATGCTGTTTACATGTTCTTGAAACCCTAGGCTCCTTAAAGGGTCCAAATTGTTCAGCCATACCCGGAGTCCCCCAGCCATTAATCACTTCTGGAAACACTGTCTGCAAGCTCCCACACCCCGTTCTCAGTCCCTCTGGCTGTGCACACAGACACTTCCAGGAAATTCGAAGCACAGGGCTGTTTGCTCCCGCTTTGTCCAACCCTGCCGCCTTCACAAGGGAATGCGTGGTGGGATGTTACCATTTCATTTGACTATTTGTTGAGGAAAAGTATGTTTGGCACGTTGTTTTTGAAACCCCTTCCCTGCCACATCTTGAAAACCACACAACAAACTGAATACAGCACGATGAGTTACACGAACCTTGGATACAGAGCTGAGAAAATGAAAAAAAGGAGGTTAATATGTTGTCCTAGCAACCCTGACTATCTCTTTAAACCCAAATTTAATTTTCTGATCAAATGCTGAAGGAAGTTCTTGCAACAGCATGACTATTCGTGAAAGAAAGTGCAAGGTACAAATAAATTACCACCCCCCGCACCATCACAAACTGTCTTGGCAGTGTAAAAGCGACGTGCATAAATTTTTCCCTAACAGGTCTATGAATACAACGAAGTAGTGGGAAGATAATAGAAATCTCGTAGCTGAGTGCATGTTCGCATCTCTGCTACAGCAGCCGCACGCTCGGAGGAGCTTCAGTGGGCTCAGTGGGATGCTGGAGGCCCCCGCACCCCCCGGCCAGCCCCAATTTGGGGAGCGAAGGTGGTTTCCCAAGGGAAGAGGAGGCTTTGCTTGTCAGGCAGAGGAATTGGGACGGGGCTGTGGGCTGCTCTCACACTCCTCCCGCATGTGACCTACCACTATTTCTTCCTCTCCTGACACGGGAGGCTGACAAGATGCTGAACCTGTCGGTGCCGAATAGTATCAGATCCCCTGGCTCTGAGAATCTCCTTTGATGCCTTTGTTCAGATCATTACCAAGTTTGTACACCATTTTCTTTGTACTGCCTCCGACAAATAGTCTGCTGCCGTTAATGGCTAATCATGTCAGTTATTACTAGACACTGCCAGGATTGATTCGTGCTGCACCTACACCTCTGGAGCTGAAGGTCAGGGAATAGAGACAGTTTCATCTGTCTTTTCTCTACAGGATTCACTGCTTGTTTAGGCTATTAGTACCAAAGAAAACTGATTTGACTTACACTGAAAAATCACTTAAAAGAGGTACTGGGGACATTGTGAAAGTGCCCTCATGCTGCACACAACAGTTTATACAGGTTTTTGTGGGCCCAGCGTGTATTTGGAATCGGGACCCAAGCAGACAGGTACAAATCCAATTTTCATTAACAAAATCATAGGTGAAAAAGAGTATATTAAAATCAAGCTTTGCTTGCACAACTGTGGTTTTAATGATGGCAACCAACTCACCAGTTCAATAACTGAAGTCCACAGTTCCCACTTTTAGAAAGTCAGCTTTCACCCTGCCAGGCAGACAGGGCTGAAAATTGAATTTATGTGAATGTCTGTGCAAATATATAGCTCATGTCAGGGGGTTCAAGCTCTAACCCACTACCTACGTGTTTGTAGCTAGGCACAAGGTAAGTGAAAATGTAGGAAGCCACCGCTGGACCTCCAGCTTTGCGTCAGTGTGAGGTTCCCATCTTAGAAATTAAAAAAAAAAGGAAAAAACCAGTAACTTCAGCACACAGTTGTGTGCTTGTCTCCATCAACATGCACTTGCACAGCTCCAAAGTACTTGTAATGTGTCAGGATAAAACCAGCCATTCATCCCTAACGAAGCTTCTCCTTAACAAAGGTGGAAGGAAAAAAACCCAAACCCAAGGTATTTGCACTTTTCCTGCCTTTTTGCTCACTGCAGCACGGGAGCCAGGAGGGTCTCCCAGCCCCAGCCCCAACATGGCTCAAGTACGGCCGTGACCTGAGCACGAGCACCACATGGCAAACCAGTCTTGCTCCAAGAACTAAAACGAAAGCAATTTTAACCCAATTCATGGAAGGGGAGAGTCGGCTAGTTCTTCATGGACATTTTTCTGCTCTATTTGCTGTTGCATATAGTACCCAGATTCCATCGTGATAGAAGCATTAGAAATGCATAGAGAGAGACAGAAACTGGGAAAAGGAGCCTGGATTTAAATATTCAGTGCTAAAGGCACTATATTTTATTTTCAGGAAATGCAGATAAACAGAAGCTCTCTAAGAAAGCTATGTACAGTTTAATAAAGTGTATGCTATAGGATGCCCTTGTAGCACTTTTATTAGCATTAATAGGGTCTAAGCTGTCTCTATGTAAATCATTGCAGATCTACGAGATGAAATATAAGACCCACACAACTTACCCAATTATACCACGAAAAATCCACGACCTAAGTATACTGCATTGAGCAAAACAAAGATAGGGGGAAGTATGTTGCAAATATCCAGCAATGACTGATTATTTGTTGTTAATTGCCACCGTACTACAATGGTTTGCCCATTACTTGTACTTAATTCCATTCCTGGTAAGAATATATGGAACTGAAGCGTTCAGAAAAATCATGTCAGAAGTAGCACTTGTCACAGAAAGTTGCAAAGACCATTGCCAGCGAAGCACAGTGCGTATTACTACCAAGGAGATATTCATCGCACAAAAGCACATGCTTTTGTATCAGAACATGTAATTTGTAATTTTAGCACTCTTAATGAGATTTAAAAAAAAAAAGAAATTTTTTTTTTTAGAGTAAGCCTGTAACATTTTGACCAAAGGTTTTATTTGCATAATTCCCAGGGTGCAATTTAGTAAATCTCATTGAAAAGTTAAGAACATTATCTGAATACAACGTAAGGTTTACTTCTTTTGTGGAAACCATTCCTGGAGTAGTTTACCATAATAATAACAGTAGTAACAATAACAATAATAATAATAATAATGAAAAAACCCTCTATTCTCAAGATCAGGAGAAAAAATTACTGGTTAGGGGAATTTACTGGCTCAGGAGAGAGTTGCTTTTTCATTCATTTACACCTGGGAAGCAAGAAGATGGTAACATATCCGTACGAGAATCTTCTGACTGAAAAACATACACCTTTTTTTTTTCATTTATCTTTCCTTTATAATGCAGTGAAGAGTTATGCAGGTTCTGGGTTACAGAACAGATGGCAGAAGGATAGTTTCCCTTAGCTGCGTTTATACATTTTTTACTCGGAGAACCCTTGGAGCTTTGAGCTTCTCCAGCGCCAGGCATGGTACAACTCTGCGTATGATGACATAAGCAAGATGAATGATGATGGCTGATGACTGCTCTAAGAGGAATTTGCTTGTATGCAGCTTTTACTCTCTAAAAAAACCCTTCTGGTACGGACCTTAGATTGGGTTGTACAGTGGTGAAGGAAAACGTCCCAGATAAAATGGCAAATTACAGTGGAAGATGGGATCCCCTGATCCTATCCTGTCTCACGAACACAGGTGAAATCTACCACGCGGGAACCCTGGGATGCTGAGTATCCTCCCCTGCGCAGACAGATACAAACAGACCACCTGGGAACTGTGGGAGCAGGCAGCAAACCCACCGAGGGAACACGCACCGGAGCCAGGCACCGCACTCGCACTGCCAGACCTCCGCTCGGCTGTGGCAAGCGAGGACGCAGCAGCTGTGCAGCCCAACAGTTACGGGGGGGCTGCGGAGGGGTCTGAGCTCGAAGCATCGATGCACCACCCCAAACGGAGCACACCGGCTGCCGTCAACGTTTGCAACTCAGAGCCAGAAGGCCAAGAGCCTGACTCAGTTCTCTTTTCTACAGAGTAACCACAGGAACAGGAGAAATCGGTGCGATTTCACAGGTGGGTATTTTGCACTGCAGGTTCTGATATAACAACTAAAATGTGTGAAAATGAGCATTGAAACTCTTGAGATAATACAGGGCTAAGCCCTTCAGAGCTGGCTTTCTCCTTTGTAGCAATGTCACATTTAGATGGGCTTGAAAAGCAGCCCGTGCTTGTGACATATGACTGCATCCTGCTTTTACAGATAAAATCTTCGGGTTTGTGCATCTCCATCAGGATTTACCAGGTAGCTAAACTGATCCTGCAAGTTTTACTGGTAAGCAAAATTTCAGATGCTGAGCTCTTCTGAGGTACCAGATTTTATCACCCTGTTTTGCTCCTGTTGATCCCCATCCTTCTCGTGCTCTCAGCACTCCCATGTCTCGCTGCGGGGCTTTGAATCCACAAGCCCCCTCATCTGAGCAGATGACAAGAAGCACCACAGATCCCCGTAACTCTCCTGCGCCAGGAGCAGAGGCAGTGCAGACTATGGAAAGCTGTATGGTCAGCAGATTGAAGGACACCAGTGAGTCCATAAATTACACGGTTTTTGGAGCACGAGATTGCCAGAAAAAAGTAGCCCAATGGAGACTGTTTGGATAGCAGTAAAGGAAATGCCTGGAAGCTGAGGAAACCAGGTGTGTAAGGAACGGCTGAACAGACAAGGACAACTGAGCCTACAGAAGGGAAGACGGGGCTGTAACAACAGTATTCCTGTACCTAATAAACTATATTTAAAGGATTTTACTGAGCTGTACATGGTCTGGGTTCTGCCCATCACCGTGTGATGGTATAGTAAGTGGCTGGGAATGTATCTAGAGAAGGCAAAGCAGGACGTTTACACTCTGTTGCATTTTCTATCCACCGAGCAAACTATAAAATAAATCTCCTTTGAAGTTCTCCAACTTGCTCTTGTATGGAGTTAAGATTGCCCTTCAAAAAATACTTCATTTCCCAAATCTCCCATAGAATACTACGCAACATTTGCACTAACATGACCTGGGGAGACTTGATTTTTTCCTTTTATAAAACCTATTATAATTATTAATGAACACATAAAATAATGTAAATGATAAGCAGTAAGTGTCTTTTATTATTAAGCTCTTAGCTATTTTGCCCATTAAGAAAACCAAATTAAAATAATTGAAGGCTATAATCTGTCATGCATTCAGAATGCTCCATGGAAATTCAGACAGGCAAACATATTCAAAGTCTTTAAACGAGCACACTTAAGCGTCAGTCTAAGCATTCCAGGATTGGCTCATTAATTTTAGTGGAAATATTTTAATCCAGCTACTCTTACTGCTTATTGAAATCCTTGCTAAGGACTGACTTATTTATTTTTAACTGAATCTGCAATATGTTTAAGAGTCATTTGTATAAAAGTTCTTAACTGTTATTTCACAGTTGCTTTAGAAGCCAGTAAAGAGACACCTCTCTAGCCCTGTATTTCCAAACAAATTACTGCGTGCTGCTTAAAGAATCACATATGGTTTCAACAAATAGGTGCAAAAGTCAAATGGACAGAGAAAAATCAGGACAGATTTGGAGACCTGAGCAGGTTAAGGTGATACTTCTTAACTTCCGCCCCCTTTTATCACACTTGCCAATGATCTCAATCTACTCCCCAGAAAGAAAGAAAAAAAAGACAAGATCCTCCAAAATACTTCAGCTGTCTTAGAGAAAACCATCTATTCTGCGCCTTGCAAAGAGGATGCTTTCACATGGCAAGGGCAGCTATCATGTTTGAATAAAAGGAATATTTCCACTAACTGCAACACTGGGCTTAACAGCCGCCTGCAAGTCTTTGTCCACCGCTGGACAAAACAACCATCAACTGACCTAACTTTCCCATGGTGGTGGTATTCACAAACAAGGTTAAATAGGAAAAGATTTCTTTTGGTGAGAAAGGCTGGAAATGTTCTTTATATTTGTAACGGTGGGTTTCTTCCTTCCCCTGTCTGGGACTGGTGTCATCTCACACGTAACTTTCCAAAAACTTTGTATGTGGTCTACGATAGCCAGATAAACAGAAGCCAAGCAAGCCTTTCCAGATTGAAATCCATCCTCCTGTCCTGAACGCTTAAGTACGCATCAAATTTCCTGGAAGAAGTGGTTTTCTCTTTCCATATGTTGTAGAGACAGAACCAAGGACTACGCTTAGACTAGATGCCTGATTTTGACATGGTTGAGATTCACTGCGATGAATGCCACTCTTCCTGCAGTTACAATCATCATTTAGCTACTACTATGCAAGAGCTTAAGCTTCTTCCTCTTCTCTAAAGCACAAATCCACAGCCAAGCTGTAAAAAAGTTCCCTTTGTCCCAATGGCTGGATGTCTCTCATGTCAGGTTCAATCTTTCTCTGCTCCAGTGGAAATCTGTGCAAAGTGATTTATAATGTATGCATTTTGATTATGCAACAGAGTAAAACTAGTATGGCAGAGAGATTAAAGCTGTCATTTAACTTATTGATGTAACTGATGATGCAGCCTGCATTACAGAGAGACATGAGACTACAAAATGTTTGAACCCAAAAGAGAACCATCTCTCGGTGGATGCCCGGCTCGTGCTCTGCTGCCTGCAGAACCTGTCCCCCATCCAGCTCGCCTGCTCCGTACCAGGAGGAGTTTCCTTCCTCTGCCCTGACCCTGTCAGCGCTGGGCCCAGGCACTTCACCACGTGTTCAGCTGCTGAAAGCTCCCAGCGTTTTACAGGTCCTCTGGCTCTCCTGCGGCTCTTCTGCCCCAGGGCTGTCCTCCAGCACAGCAGCTCCCTTACGGGCAGCTACATCCACGTGGATGCATTTCTCCGGAGCTTCCCCCATGGCCATCGGCAGCTTTGATAGTCTTCACTCCCTCTCTCCCTTACAGGTTTTTTTGAATTATTTACCAGGGTTTTTCTCCTCTACCTGGACGGCAGTGTAACATCGAGCAGATGGAGAACAGGAGAATATAAATGAGGCTCAATAAGGAGATGGTAATGCAGTGGGAGAGAAGAATTTCTGCCTGCAATTATGGCCGATAACCGTGTGTGACCCCATGCATAAGTACGGGATGAAAATGAACTTGTCAGCTGATGGTCCAATACTAAACTACCATTATTCTGCTTGGGAGAAAAGCAAAATAACAATCTCTTTGCCTCGGAAACCGAATTTCGTACATGATCAGATGAGATGCTGCAAGCACAGAATACTGCTGCTGGTGTGCAGCAGTGCAACCAGGCTCAGGACCTGCTGCATTTTAACTCTGCTTTCCTACCTGCTGAAACAGCAAAGAATTTATGTTTTAGCAAGAGTTGTCCGGACACAAGAAGACTGAGGTGGGCAGGATTTGTGCAGCCAGTCTGCCCTCGGTGTAACTCTCCAGTTGGGCCAAAGTTTCTGAGTGGTGACTTGGGACTGACAGCAGCTAAAACAATGCCCACCCTGCCAGGTCTCTGTCTTTACCAGTGAAAACTCAGTAAACTGCAATTTGTTGCATGGTCTTCATGATTAAATAATTAAGCAATTTTCATTACTTGCTATTATGAAGGTCAAGAAGCTAATGTGCCTGTAGGAGGAACTGGCCAATGCTAATGGATCTTCCACAGCTAATGGTAATTGATACGGCAGAGTAATTTCTAAAGCAACATGTGCTTTTCTTCAGGCCTTTTGCAGCCAGTTCAGTTTTCAAGTACTCCACTGTGGAAATGCTTCAGACTGTGGTAAGGTGAGTGAGAGGAAGGAGAGTGGCTCAGATGGGAAGAGAGGATTATTACGCATCAGCAGAATACCACCACGTGACCAACGTCTTATCACTGTCAGAACATTGATAGCAGAAGCAAACTCATTCTTACTGCTCTTATCTCTCTTACAAGAGAGCAGATTCTTCAGTGTAGTGACTGCAGGCATCCCAGTGGAGTTGCATGTGCTGCTATCTGGTGAGTTTTGCCCCTGAAGAACTGAGGCTGGTTCATTCTGCGCAAGATACAGGCGCCTGATACCACGTAACTGGGATTTGAACCAGACGCACCAGCCCTCCGCTGCTGTAGAGGATGCTCCATGACAAAAGGTCAAAGAAAATACATCTGAGTGTTCAAAACACACTGTTCTTATTCCTGTGCTGGAGAAGTTGTGACAGGCAAAAGATTATTCTTCATGATCTATATATGAAGGGCTCTGTACTGTTCTCCTTACGTAGGGCACCATCCTGCAGCGTCCTCTTGCAGCTGACCCTACTGCTGTCTGCTACAGCTATGCCTCAGTGAAGACCAAGTCAAGAAAAATAAATGATGATAGTGGGACTTTGTCCTCATTTCTTTTTGAAGCCTTACACCGCATCTGCCACAAAGCCAGAGAGAGGATCCAGCACCTTTCTGGGTAAAACTAAGTAGGAAACCCGAGTGCTCAGTGCAGAAGATAAACAAGGGTAGCAAATACTGACCTACACCGGAGTAACCTGATCACTGTAACTAATGACCAAGGCCCTCAGCTAGTATAAATCAGTGTAGACTCACTGGCTTCCAACAAAGCCATGCAAATTTATTTCAGCTGAAAATCTCGTCCACGGCATTTAAAAATTAAGCTGCACAGCAGAAGAACAAGGGAAGAACAATCTTTGTACAATGATGCACAGCAATTTAACACAAGCAGCATCCCTCTCAGTAGGACAGAGAGCTTGGACACAGGGAAAAATGTATTCACTGGAGAACAGACACACTTGTGTCCTCATGAAGGGAGTTTTTCCCAGACTTGAGGGATATAATTAGTTTTAGTACGACGTTTGCTTTTGTAATGAGCTCTGGCTTTCCCAATCATTTATAGCCATGCACTGAATTCACATTTTCCACGACACCCACAGATATTACTGATCACGGAGGAGTGGTGCTGTGATTGCGAACGCTAATCTCAGCACAAAATTAAGCTTCTGGACCTGTCTGCAAATAGCTAACAATAGGAAACAACAATCAAACCCTCTAGTGTGCATATTTCAGAGAACAAAATCTGCTGAGGCTCATGTTTGAAACACTACTTTGGGATGCTGGCAGAGCAGGATTTAAAGCTCTGCGACCCTCAAAGCCTCTCTCAGAAGCTTAATTATAGGAAAAGCAAACCCATTCATTTGTTCTGTAGGGTACATAACATGGCACAGGGTATACAGAAGTTATTTCAATGATCAGTAAAGGGAAACACCAACTGCATGTAAGGAGGCAGAAAGTGTTCTTGTGCACCACAGGAGCAACGCTAGCGGGCATCAGTGCAGGTCTTATGGGTCCCTGCCAACCCGAGATGTTCTATGATTCTATCCACTGAACAAAGCCAGTATGAGATTACTTTGGTCCTAGGACTCATCCTCACGTATTATTCAGACAACATGTCGGATCCTCCATAACTTTTCCCCGATGGCCAAATTCTGCCCAGGGATGAATACTTATGCTTCCTTCTGCAACAGGTAACAGCAGCTAAGCAGGACGTCCCAGCGCTGCATTTTTCCTTCAACCAACTGCTGAGCAAGGCACCGTGAGAACTCTGTGGTCAGGAAAACCCGGACAGGTAACAGCAAGCAGGCAGACGTCAGCCACGCGCAGCACAGCCCACGCTGTGCGGTCCGACGCCACGTCCACACGTCCACGCCTGGGCTGCATGTGCACGGCTACAGAGACCGTGGACCCGCTCCCCACACAACCGTGCTAAAGCCTGGCGATGTGCACATACTGCTGCGTGCACGCCCACTGCATTCCCACCACCTGCACGCGCCGAGCCCCCCGCACCCGCGCCCCGGCAGCTCTCCTCCGCGCCCCGGCCGCCCTGTCTCACCCTCCTGCCGCTCAGGGGCTCTGCTAAGGGTCCCCCCGGCAGCTGCAGCTCCCGCATCCGGGCCCCTCTTCCCAAAGGTGCCTTCCCCTCCGGCGTGGGCGTCCTCAGGCTCGAACACCCATCATTTCTACAAATCGGCTTTGTGTGTTAGGGACAGGAGATCGCCTTCTAGGAAATTTCAAACCTAGCTGAACTCTGCTCGTTTGGAAGGAATTCACAGGGCTGAATTTTTGGCAAGTTTTTCTATTTCATTAACCGCACCTCTGTGTGGGTTAGATCTGAGACCCCTGCTTACTTTGACTTGAAATCATGTTAGACTTCTTCATGTAACTTACTGATGTGTTTCCTGTCCACATGCTTTAACACAAGAGGCAGACAGGCCTGCTTTGACATGGCCCCATATACTCAAAAAAATAATAATGCAGTCACTTCTGACATCTTTCAGAGCCTTCTTACATCTCACTTCCACCTATGGCGCATTCAGTTTTTTAATTTAACCCCCCAAAGCCAGTAACAGTCCTCAAAACTTGCAACCACAGACGCAACTGCAAACCTCCCACCCCCCAAAACCCCCAGTAACAACCACCACGCTCACGCAGACGTCCTGTTCGCAGCAGGCGCAAAGCACAGGCGCCTGAACCGGTCCCTGAGCAGCCGCACTCCCGCGCAGGTACCTGCAGACGTCCTCCCGCACACACACCCGCACGCTGCCCAGGCATCAGAGGGGCTGCGCTCGCCCGCGTCGGCACGCACAGCCCGGTGCACCGCGGGCGAGACGCGCTGCGAGGCAGCCCGGAGCTTGATTAATGCTCCAGGGACCGGTTACCTTCTAGGATCTCAAGAGGCTGACAATGAGAAGTGTTCCTATTTCTAATGATTTGGGGGGGGGATGGGTTAATTTGCCGGCGCCATTTGCCTTTCTCAGCACTTCCACAAAGAGGTGCGCGGTGCAAACCACTGGCACAGATTTTCTGTGCGAACTGGCAGCTTGGTGGACTTGGCTAACAAGGATGGCGGAGTCCAGTCTGATCTGGGATGCTGATGCTCAACTGCCTTTTTCACCACAGATACTCTGACAGACATCCTGAATGTCTTGTGTAACTTTTTTTTGCAGTACTATTAATTGATAATTTAATTTCAGATCTAGTAAATTACATGAAATTCCTTCACCATCAGTTAAATGACAACTTTAGAGCGGAATAGTTTAGGTAAGCAGATTGCCAGTGCTTATGGCTGTAAGACATAATTATGTACAGCCAACTGTGTAACACGCTTGAAAAAATTACAAGCCTAGGCACAGAAACCAAAATTATTTCAAGATGAAGTTGTACAAATACAGCTGCAAAAAGTTGCAAAATGCTATTAATTTCTTCCAACAGTAGTGGGTAGTGCAGCGGGGTTCCAGCCCCTGCCGCCCTGCCAGAGCAAGCTCAACTGTAACGCACAACCAATCGAAGGCTGCATGTTTCAAACTAAACATGGCTCCAGAAAACTATTTCAGCTATTATTTATGTACTCCTCAACTTCTGGGCATCAGCTGGTAACTTGGCATGACGACTCCTCAGCGTGTCAGGGCAAACATTAAACGCTAAATTACCATATGTCAGCTTAGGGTAGTTAATAATTCTACCACATCTTGGACAACTTGAAGGCTTTTCTGAAACTGCTGTCAAATCGAATCTTTCCTTCGATCAATAAAGCAGCACAATGAAATACGCTATTTGTCATGTCTGAAAGAATAGATTAGCAAAATACTGTAAATGCAACTGGCAGGGTCGAACTCCATTTCTTAACTGGAGATCCTCAATATGCCCATCAATACTTTCATCGAGGCGACCCACACGAGGAGCCGGCACGCATCTGTACGTCACTGATGTATCTCTCTGTTGCGTGCACTTCTGGTTTGCCAACCACCCCCCCTCCCAGCCCCAGAGCTGCGTGTTACCTGCAGATCTAACAGGCAGCAGTTAATTACGGGAGCAGTGTTTGTTCCACACCGCTGGGTCTATCAGTCGCTGCCGGAGGAGTAAAATAGAGAAAGACTGCAAGCACAGAGAAGCCTTCCGACCTTCTGCTTGTTTTCCAAGCTGTGTAATAGAGATATCTCTGGCAATACTGAGAATAAGGACCAGCAGCAGTCTCTGGGAACAGCCAAATAAGGTAGGAAATGCAGAAGTCTGCACACTGGGCTTTATTTAAAGGGGTACTACCAATCCCAAATCACAATTCTGCCGTAACTTTTACTCTCAGTCAAGTACAGCTACCACTAACACACACTAGTACAGTAAGTAAAACAGACTGGAAGGAAACGTTTCTTCCTCTGTGCACGTGACAGCATAAATGACACATTTCAAGATATTAAACACCGGCAAATCAGGACCAGATCATCAGTGCAACTGGGTTCCTGCCAAAGCACCTGAAATGTAAGTCAAATTATTTCTAGGGCTTGCTGCACATCTCACTATGAATATGCAGAAAACCTGGCTCTGGCCTCCCACAGTGCAGCCACGGGTCATTTGCAGCCTCTGTATGAGCCCTGGGAGGGATTTTTACTGAAAGCAAAGGTGCAGCATTGCAGACGACCTCCCTGCGCAGCACCCAGCCTGCTCCTCGCTCCTGCGAGCAGCCCTCCAGGAACAAAGCTGGGAAACCCTGCTTTAATTTCTTCTTTTGAAGCACAAATGAAACCTCAGCTCTTGCAACGTTTCTGTGTTTTCTCAGGCTCTTTGGTCTGTTCGCTATATCCACTGTCATGTTGGATTTTATAGTTCAATTGTAAGTCAGAAAGATGCCCTCTAGGTCTTACAGATCCATCCCATCCAGTACATGCGTCTTCGTTAAGGCTTGCTGGAGACTGGTAACAGCAAGAGGGGACCTGAAACGTGGTGGTCTCCAACGACCTTTAAAGCCATCAGCAGTGAGTAAAGGAAAACGATTTCTTATAGAAAATTTGTGAGCTTTTTTTTTTTATAATTCAGTTCACTCCACCCGATCCTCCGTCGCGGACAGATTTAGTCGTAGCGGTTGTTCTCAGGCTGCAGGGCCCTGAGAAAGCGATGTGAAAGTCACTGGTGGCAGGAAATTGCCTTCATAGTACTTTCAATTTAAAAAAGTTGATAATGACACAGGGAATAGGTCCTGCGGGAACTGCGAGGGTTGAAAATAATCCACCAGTGAAAGAATTGTGAAGTGCTGACTTTCGGCATTTAATTGGGATGGAATTACAGGTCATCTTCCCCTACCAATCCCATACATACCCAAATGGTGATACTAAAAAGGAACAGATTATTATTATTTCATACAGCATCTTTTTTTTTTTATCAGAGGAAATTAAAAGAAAACAGTCTGTCATGTAGCAAAATCACACGGCTGCTTTTAAAGCCAGGCCTTGCTCTCCAAGCTAGTGTAAATCAGCACGGCTTCTTTTAGTTCAGTGGCTTTACACCGATTTCCACGGGCTGACAAGCTGACCCCGTATTTTTGTGGTGATTAGAGCGGGGTATGGCTTCATGTTTATTTCTAGGAAAGCTCAAAGTTGGCTCTTGTGCCTTTGAGTAGCTGGATGTGTGCGGGGGAATGATGTTTCTTCAAACTCTAAATCTTCAGGGCTTTTTTTTCTTTTTTTTTTCTTTTCAATAAGAAGCAGGAGGAAGATTTCCTGACCCTCTGAACCATCCCTGGCTTTGAATACGCTACATGGCATGCCTGTAAACAGAAGAAGAAAGCTCTTATGTGAAACTTCTTAAACTGCAGAGAATGACGGACAGCAAATGGGCTGCAAGCCAGGGAACATGACAATTAGCACAGAGAAAGTTTTCAGGGTTTATTCCATCAGTCAGCACTTAAGGAGGCTTTGAAGGGGAAAAAGCATCCTTTTATATATTAATCCACTACTTCTGCACTTTCCCCCTATTCCATGGATTTAGTGCTTAGCTGCTAAATATCTATATGCAGAGCTGTATTAAGAGGAGTTGGTTTACTTTTTGAAAGATTCCACATCCGTTAGTTTCCAGAGAGAAAAAAGGCAAAATCATTTCGCCTGCTGCAATATATGGAGTATAAATGATGATTTACTCTTCCCCAGCTTTTAGTACTTAAAGATGGGGATGAGAGAGGAGCTAGCATTTCTTGCAATGCTATTTTTGGTCATCACCTTACTAAAGAGTCGGCTTGTGCTACACATGATAAAAGAACTCAGTGAAAGCAAAGGGAAAATCCCCCACACTTCACCCCCTTCCTGTTCTGCCTTGGCAGACTTCACTTCTGAAGAGGCACCTTACTGTTCCAAGAAAAAATATTTTCTTTTTTCTTCAAAAAGAAAAAGTTCTCTCGAGCAAGAAGTTGGGCAACAGCAGGGGACAATGCCATGCCAGTATTAATTAGCAAATTCCAAATGAATCATAGTTTGTGCTTAGCGGGGTATGCTTGAAAACCATGTGAACTTTTAAAATGCTGTGTTGAGCATAATAGTTGCAGCTTATTTTTATATATATTTTTAATAAGACTACCAAAGTAAGAGTCGCTTTGGAAGGCCATCTCATTCACTCCCTCCATGGCCCAGTTCCCAGGGATTTGTGCTCTTGCTCGTCTCTTGATTTGGAGGATGACATCCCCCTTACCTCTTCCCATTTGGTTCAAGGCCACAACTGGGGGACAGTGTTTCTCCCCTAATTAAGCCGTGGCATGGGCAGCCATCCACGCTGCGCCCCACATCACCTCGCTGGGGGTGCACTGTGACACGCCACACTTGTCACTTCCGTGGGTCTTTGATCCCGAGGCCCCAGGACTCCAAAACCTGCCTTCCCCACTGAGAAGCGGTGCTCTGGCTGCCGGCTGCCTCTCCGTGCCAGGGCTCCCACCGCGCTGCAGGTCGGTGCTTCCACGCACCCAACTCCCCGCCGCAGCGTGGGAGGCAGAGCTGGGCAGTGGCCACATATGGCAGCAACCCCAGCGACAGACTCTGATCTGAATTTCAGGATTATTTAGGTTGTGATTGAGCCGGGGCACCTGCCTGTGCAAGGCTCATCAATTCTCTTTGATGTGGAAGGCTCTGTGCATCTGTGTCAGACTGTGAACTTCAATTTCAGCGCAGAGCTTCATTGCTGTTTTTCCCCTCTTTCACTTCCATGTTGCGTTTATAAGACACAGGAATTGAGAAAAGAAATTGGTGCACCAGTGCAGGGTAAGCAGTAATGGGAGGTTGTGAGCATTCATTCAGGTAGCACCCAAGGAGAAACAGATGCCCTCGGCAACCTAAGAAACACCAGCTCTTAGGCTCTGACCTTCAGGGTGATGGTGAACAAACAACAGATCAGACAGAAAGCATCTCTGACCGCCTGATCCGAGTTTTCCCAATGGCTCGGGAAGTCGGTATAGAACGGTTTCACTGGCTACTTGGGCAGGCGGCAGAAAGACCACGTGATATCTGGGATGTGGTCAGACGAAGCCGTGGCCGACCAGGATACGGTGCTGGTGATTCAGCTTCAGAGGGCAGGACGGATGAAACACCCAAGGTGTCCTTTCTGCCACAGGAGACCAACGCCACCTTCCAGGGGAGAAGCTCTTTCAAGGCAGGCAGAGGCAAGGAAAGACACTGCGATTTTTAAAGTATTGTAGTCTAAACACAAAGAAAATTCGAGGGCAGTAAGAAAACTCGTATAATAAAACATTATTGTTTTTTCTAGGCCCGTGAATTTCTTGAACCAGCTAAAGTAAGAGCAGTCTTAGACACCATTGCTAATCTTGTGTGCCTGTTGGCTGGGAGGAGGAAGAAAAAAAATGGAAAACAAAGAAAATGCAACCCCCTCCCCATTCTGTACCAGGATAACCCTGCTGCTTGCAGAAAGCGGGCTGTGGAAGGATTCAGCCACTCAAATACCCATCGCACAGTATGGGTTTAACTTAACTCCAACCTGTGCACCACAATTTAACAAGAATGACGATAACTGTGAGGTTCGCCTGTCTGCTTCTGCTTTCCCTTGCCCTGGCAAACAGAACTGACTGTGCACAGAAAAGCTGGGAGCTATTGCAACCTAAAGCACAACTGCAGTGCCCACAGGGATCCAGAACATTCAGAGCTATTTTAATCAAATTACTATCGATTAGGGACAAACCAGAGTCTATTGAAGTTAATGGACAGATTTCCATCAACTTCAAAGGGCTGGGGAACAGCCTGTAACACAGAAAACAAGCAAGTATCAAAATGAGAAAATGCATTTAAGTCTAACTCTAATTGCATGAGATGAAAGAAATGTTTCAGCCAAAACTTTCTGAAACTATTCTGCCCGAGACAAACATCAAACATCTCAAATGGTCAAAATCCAGCGAAGCTACCAGCGAAAAAGTAGAGTCTGACAACAGCAAGTGTGTCCAGCTACAGGTACCAGAGACTCACAAACAGATATGTCGGTTCTCCTGGCAGCCATGGAAGACCTTTACTAACTTCAGTGGAGAAAAAACATCACAGTTTTGTGCATGTATAGATATATACACTAATTTAGTTTTACTTTCCACTCGAATTTATTTTTGGTAAGAAAGAGGAGATATTTTTTGTCGTCTTCCCTGGAAAATTGTTAGTGTTCAATTCCACACTACAAAATGTATCATTTATCCTTTTGTCTTCATAGGATCTAATCATCTTCTCTGAGGGATGAGTACGAACTCATGACACAAGCAATTCTTTTAAACTAGCCTCTCTCTTACTGCCTGAACATTTTGTTGTCTTTAAAGCTATACATTTATGTGACAGCCAGGCATCCATTAAAACCCACGAACCTTAAGGTCTAAGAGGTATAAAAGGGATTTCTTCTTTTAAATTTTATAAAGGAAAGATCAGGCCTGAATATCGGAGGGGTCAAGACTTTACTACCTTTCACAATATTAGGTTCTTCCCAGAGCTGGTGTAATTAAGTATTGAGTCTGTGGAAGAAATAAGGGGGTTTTTTTCCTATTAAAGAAGCTAAACTGAGAGAGCACTTTAAATAGCTCGTAGGGACCAGCAGCACTGTGTTGTTCTCAACTTCAACATTATACTTCCTGAGCTTTCATTCATTCAAGACATTTAGCAGCTAAACAGACAAATTCCACTTGAAGTCACTTGTGCCATGCTCGAATGGCAGCAGAGGCTGTACTGGCTTTCTTGATCACACAATAGTTGAGAAAAATTGAGGCAGTAGTTAAAGGAAGAAAGATTTTAGGTTTAAATGCTCCACCCTATCTAGTTCCTTCTTCCATCAACATTCAATGGGACATTTTGCTCAAAGTGTATAAGTACCAGAATCCGCCCATATACATATTTCTTTTTTTGGATGGACAGATGAAAATCGCAGCACCACCATTACCACCAGGAGAAGAATGGAAATGCAAACATCCAACAAACTGCCAGAGCCCTGATCGCCAGATCTTTTGCTAGAAAAGGAGCCAGAACATTGTCCACCAAAGACTCCGGGCCCAAGGCTTTCCACACAACCCTTCCTTCATGAAAACCCTTCGAGAAGCACATACGCAAAGCACAGCAGCAGCTGCTGGGAGCTCTTTCTCCAGCTGCGCTGCCATTTTAAACTGCAGTGTCCAACCAGGGGAGAAGCTGTTCATCGCTTTCCCCCGCGCTGCTCCCAGCTAAGCGGTCGCCTCAGCGGTCACCTCGGAGCATGCAACTGGATCACTGGCTGAGGAGTGTGTACCTCCACCTTGCTTCAGATAACCGCGGCTGGGATCGAAAGATACGGTACAAGCATCTCTTAATGTCCTATTATCTGTGGATCACTGACAGGGTTGATTATAACAGTTTGACATGACTCCAAAGGAGCTGTTATAGTCTACTGTATCAATAGGTACCTAGGGAGCCTTTAATCCGCAGATGCATATGTAATAACAGCATACTAAAACCACAGTATTTTCTTTTTCTTAAAAGTTGCTACTGCTAAAGCAGTAAAAAGAAGCAAAAGTAATGTTCATTGTAAAAATAAAAGCCCTGTCATTTTTCACATGACATGAGCACAAAAAAGTCTGAAACCAAAGATTTTTCCCCTTTCAGTCGTAATATAAAAATGATCCAAAATGTTTATGCCAGGAGACAATTTGGAATGACTTGTTTTCCTGCTGAGCTATAATCTCGGTCAGCGGGAATGCTACTGATGTGACTCAAACTGTATTGCTGCTGTAGTGTGAAGGAAAGAAGGGGTAAACTGTCATAATTCTTAAATTAGCAGAAATGTTTTTGTGTGTACGATGTGCAAAAGTATGAAAATAAGCATGGGGGAAAATTGCTTGTTTCCCTTGGAAACTGGTAGATGGATTTGATTAAGAAAAGTCTACTCCCATGTTAGGTTCTCACGAGGTTCCTGGATACCGCAGAGACAGGCGTGGTGTGAAGGCACTCACACAAAGATACTGTTCTAGCAACAGAATTGAAATGATACACAGAATATACAATTATCACTTATGTAGTCACAGGATCTTGCTTTTTTCAGAGCAGATCCTTTCAAAACACTTCTTTGTGCAGTGAGGGCTATGAGATGCCATATACCCACAGCACAGAGGCATCCAAATTTGTTTTCCTGGAAAATGCTGTTAATAAACGATTTGCTTCAATAAAGAATTCTGTTTACAAGAAAGGAGTTAGAAGATGCTTTGGAAACATCTGATTGCTCATTCTTTAAGCAGTATCTTTTTGCAGGTACAAGATAGTTTTCAACAAAGGCTATGAGGTACACAAACATCCATTATCTCTGATGAGAAGAATGCCGACTGTTCAATTCTATTCACATTTTGTCCTGCCACAGAAACACATTCACAAGAAGTTCTGCAAGAGAATAAACATTCATTACGCTAGCAATTAAATTTTAACTTGTACAAGGCTCTTAATGTTTCCAATGGCAGTCGTGACAGAAGAGTGCCAGTATCTCCTGAGAAGTTTAATAAAAAAGTCTTGAACGTAGACCCGCACTTGCGTGACTTGGCACACTTCAGTCCCTAGGACTTCAGGGGAAAAAAGGTTGGGCTACAAAACCCATACGATAAACAAAAATTTGACAGTATGTTTCGAAACATTATTTAAATGCAGACTTCTGTTCAAGTTATTAATGCCTTTAATATGGATTCTCATCTCCTCTTTTTATTAGTTTGTGTGTCTTTCTGGTTATTTAAAGAGCTGTGAAAAGAGCTGGTCAGCACTTCAGAGCTCCCACTGCTCACCAGCGACAGATGCCACCATAAAGTTAAAGCCAACACAAAAAAAAAAAACAACCACCCAAGCCAGAAGCCTTTTTTCTTCTCTCAGGGGAGGGAAGGCAAACACATCCATCCCTCCCTGTCCTGCTCCTCCCAGCTTCCTACCGGAGAGCAACACCGAGCCAGCACGGAGCTTGCTGGCTTGTTTTAACTCAGAATATGGCAGCACCAGCTCTTTGCAACTATTAAGCACTGTATCACCTGGATCAAATCCGCCAGCCCACCAGCTCCCAGCTGGGGAGTGTTGGCAAAGCCCATGACAACACCTCGCGTCCTCAGATGAATACGTGGGTGCCTGAGCAGCGCGTGCCCCCTTCCCTCCTACTGCGCTGCCCTTTCCTCGGGGCAACATCTGGCTCTGACAGCCCGTGTGTTTGATGGTGTGGATATCACACTCATGGGAAAAGGGTCATGGATTCCAAATCATCCGGTGGAGTAATGGGAGGAGACAGCTCCCCAGCAGCAAGAGCCAGAACATCTCTGTGCTCTGACATCGCGTCAGGACGCTGGGACAGTCAAAAGAAAACCAGAGATCTCCCGTGCCCTGGAACATCTGGTCATCTACATCTGACCAGGCGTGGTGTCAGATCGTGCCAAAAGCATCTGGGCTGCTTTCTTGTTTGCTTCATCTTCTGCACCTTCAATCTGAACTAACTCAAAGTATGGATCAGCTGGTGAAGTTCTTCTGATCATGAAAGCTGGGACCATTAAACACAGGCAGAACAGGATAGATACAGTCGAAAGGTAAAAGCCTTCAGTCTGATCTTCTAATACACCTCCGAGAGTAGTCCCAGGCTCTCTCGGTAACAGTTTCTTATCCCGACAATGCTGAAAGTTCATGTAACGTTTTTCACATTAACAACACAGCAAGGAAATAAAGAGCCAGACAGTTCATGTTCAAGAGTAAACTACATACACAAAGAGAGCAAGAGACCTAATCTATTTGGAGTCTGAAATCAGATCTCCAGGGATGCTTGAGCTTGTTGCCCTACAGGATGCCCAGAGTTTTTATCTAACTTAATGGCTTTCCTAACACCAAAATGCTACTAATGAATAATATGGCTGGATGAAAAGACTTTTATAAAGTCACTTGCAACTGGATTAAGTGTATCAAGATGTTTTCTTTGATACCATCTTGTCAGTTCATATCAAGTGACTCTTCCAGGCTTTCATGTCAGGTAATTCCCAAGAAATTCACGGCTACAATCTAAAATAAATGTGCGACTTTCAAATCAGTGAGAGGTGAATGATCGGAATTTTAAATTGCTGGGATAAAACTGCTAGCTACTTCATAACGCTCATGCTGCTTCCAGATTTAATACCTGCCTTTTCAAACACTATCAATTCACTTAATATGTCAGTGGGGAATAACATGACTTTATTTTATTTTCCTTTACAAGGATCATGAACCATTTTCTCTTACAGAAATGTACCAATTACCCACATGCCAATTGTCCCACACACACTCTGATCTTACAGCGTGGACATTCAGTTTGGATGCACACAAAGCTTTCTGCTGCTACAAGAACCACTACGGGCTAAATTCAGGACTAATGTAAGCAGGCAAATTTCTGCTGACATCAATGGAACCGCACTCCCCAGTGCAGGTTCTGAGTTTCGCCCTCTGCCCAAGAATCTGACAAATGCCGATGGAAGTCAGAAAGAAACCTTTCATGTGAAAAACACCTAATTTAAGGAATTAGCAGAGCAAAGCTATTGAAAAATAGGCTAGAAATAAGAGACTTTATTGTTCCAGTTAAGCTGGGATAGGCAAGTTGTGTCTTACTCAGCCAGCTGGGACATTCGAGGATGGGGAATTAGCACTGGGGCAAGGCAAGCGGTATTTGCGCGAGATCGCTTGGCACGAGGAGTGCCACGAGAAAAAGGGAGCCAGGCTTCAGGAAAGGCCACGTTGAAGGGAACACCGAGGGCCAGGTACGCGTGAAGGCACAGCTCGGCCACTCAGCGTGTGACCCTGGACGCGATGTCTACGGGGCACAGCGAGCCAGCAGCGGAACTGGGAGCCGTGTACCTAAGCCTGCCCCCGCTAATTGGTCCTGCTGAGAATTTGGGTCTCTGAGCCAGGGCAGAGTGCCACACTAATGAAGCTGTCCTGCCTCTGGGACCGGGGCTGGTGGCTCGGCAGGGCACTGCCCTGTGCTAGGCAGGCTTTCTCGGCTCAGCCTCCCTCACTGCTGCCCGCCCCTGTGCTGACAGTTCCCGCGACCGCGCCGCCTCCGGCAAGCCCCGGTGGCAACCCAAGCTCTGACCGGGCAAAGGAGCTGCGTTATGCCGAAGCCGCGTTCACTGGCTACATCCCAGAGCCACCAGCTCGCTTCACCTTCTGCAGGCTCCCGTGGACGAGACGGGGCACTTCGCTTTGACACTGGGAGAGCTGGCAATGCTGGGAGCCTTGCAGCAGGTCCCTGCCAATTGATTTCTGGTAACGAATTGTCCCACTGTTTCAGCATTGTTTACAGTGATTGATCCAGAATATATCTGCATATAAATTACA
>Ga0065711_1029897_pt1 | contig 34440 bp, 13 predicted proteins | sample Hoacrofraction12_FD_59098 | JGI IMG/M metagenome (GOLD analysis project Ga0065711, IMG submission 59098) | Hoatzin crop microbial communities from Cojedes, Venezuela - Epithelial fraction 12 v2 (version 2) | ecosystem: Host-associated > Birds > Digestive system > Esophagus > Crop | place... | reverse complement strand
CTGGGCCCAGTACTGACCCCTGGGGGACACCACTAGTTACCGGCCTCCAACTAGACTCAGTGCCGCTGATGACAACCCTCTGAGTTCTGCCATTCAGCCAGTTCTCAATCCACCTCACTGACCACTCATCCAGACCATACTTCCTGAGCTTCCCTAGGAGGATATTATGGGAGATCATGTCAGATGCACAGATAAGGTTCAGAATGTTAATTTAACTTACTTTCCCTTGTGCCCAACAAGGTGTCCAGGTTCTCAGCAGAGCTTAATGCCTCCAGAGCTGTGCCACACTAACCTTGTGATGCTGCTTCTGGATAGAAACTGGATTGGTTTCAACTGAATCACAGAGTGAGCAGTTGGCACTTCAGTCTGTCTGAACGGGTGACAAATTCCTAGCTATCATTGTATTTTTATGCTCTGTTTAACTTAAGCTAAATAAGTTCATGTTCACTCAGCCTAAGATAAGGTTTTCTTTACTTACCTAAACCAAGTGTATGTGAGCAGGTTGTTTCAATTAATACATATGCCAAGGTTAGAGTTTTGACCTCCCAAACTGACATTTCCAATCACTGCCTTCCTTCCAAGAACTTGAGGAGTATTTTGAACCATGTGTCTGAGTCCAGAGACATTTATTCCAGTAGAAATTCTTCTACTTCCCTGCTAAAGCAGTTTTGATGGATTCGTTTTTATCTGCTTTTTTTCCTTTCATAATTATAGCTGCCACTACTGTTGCACCAGTATGACCATTATTTCCAGATCGCCAAAAAGCATATCAACTTCAGTATCAGCGTATAAGTCACTACAGGTATTTTGCCATGCTGTTTTGCCAGACAGTCATGGCTCTGCCTGAGCTCAGCTGCATAGTGCAGAAAAAAAAAAAAAGAAACAACAAAAAAACCCGCAGGCGTTTCTTGCATCAGACAGAACACATAGCAGCACTTATTTTACAGTACATTTCAAACCAGAGACAGCCAGTCTCAGTTTTACAATCTAAAGTCCTCCAGACCACAGTATTTTGAAAAGTGTGTTGAAAATGTCTTCAACACTTCTCTGAATTTAGTGTCATCCTGGCTTAGGATGAATTTTTCTGGCTGTGTTTCCATTGTACCAAAGAGAGTGGATATTTTTTAGAAAGTAATTGAAATTGAAATGCCTAAAAGTTATTTTAAGCTTTCTAATCTGACTACCTGCTACACAATTAGGTGCAGTTAGCATCCAAATGTAGATTTTTAATCCTGCAAACATAGTAATACAAGCAGTTTCTGAAAATAGGTTGGTTGGTTTGTTTATTTTCCCCCGAATACCCTCTTGTTAATTTTCAGACACAGCAGCAGAAGACAGGCCACGAAAACCCTATTCACCAGCAGAAACCCAGCTCTGGAGGTGACTGCCCAACTTAAATGGAGCACTGTGGTGGAATATTTTAGTCAACAGAGAAAAGGGAAAACAGGAAAAAAGCAGTCCAGTGTACCACAGAGAGGGCATTCAGTATCTCATATTGAATGACATGATTTTAGAAACCTGGTCATTGTCTGTTTCTACTTCAAACTCAGAAGACCTTTCTCCAGTCTTTCTCAGGTCAGGTGGCATCATCCTGTGAATAAGACGGCCTGCAGTGAACACCTACAGCTGCTCCATGAGTGAATTCACAAATTCAGCTGAAAAATCACAAACTTAGATCGAGGAAAACTGCACCGCTGCAGTTCCCTCAGCCTTCAGTTAACTTACAGAACTTTGCCCAGGTGCTCATTTAAACCATTTTACCTTCATTTCTCCAGTGATTATTTATCAGTTAATTTTACACAGACACACTCTTTCAAATGCATTTGAAATTAAAAACTCGGATAAAAAAATATAACTAAATACTACAGCTCAAAATTACACAGTGGTCTGGCTACAACTCCTAGTTTGAGTATTTAAGTGAATACAAAAACTCGATTTATAAAGAAATATTATGAAAAATTTATTTTTATTTTGTGCCATTACTCTGTTTCATTTTATAGACAAAGCAAATTTTCTTAATAATTTTTCTTCCAATAGCTGTCAGATCTCTGTGTATTCATATAGCAGTCTTCTTTACAGGAGATGTTTTTTCGCCTGAATCATTCCCCAAAGGCACATGCAGTGCTTTTAATGTGCATTTTATTCTGGCTGTACCAAATTCTTAAATGATTTGCTTTTTATCATTGAGCCATATATAATATAAGGATTGATATTGTGGCTCCTCCACACAAATTGATGGAGAAAATGAGGCTTCACCAGCACCTCTACTACCTAAATCGAGTCTTCAAGAGAGAAGCCGCAAGTGAAATCAGTGCAGTTGCTGCTAAGTAAACCTTAGGATGTAGGCTGAAATCAGTCTCTGTATACAGTTGCCTCTATTTTTCATTCTATATTTGGGAAGACCCAAGGAGCCCATACTGAGCTGCGAAGGTCATGCGAGATGTTCAGTTTCCAAATCTCTGTTTGGCTCTAAGAAATTCCATGCTCTGATTTTGGGAAGTACTTGAAATAAATATGCAGAATATTTACCCCACAAGACTGTTGGTAGACGTAAACATACCAGGGCAAACACACCCCTTACGTCATCCTGAAGTGACTGGTCAACAGACAACTATGCCCAGTGTGTCCAAGACGACTGTCGATTTAGGATTGGAGTGCTCCTGTCAAAGCCTTTCTTGGAAGCAATTTGTGGAGGATAAGACTGACAATTTTCTATCTTAGCATATTTACATTGGCAACTAAAATGCTTGCCCACTGTAGACAAAATAAGCAAAATGGGGCAAAATTCAGTAAAGTTCCGTTTGGCTTATATAGGGTTGTGATTTTACCACAGATTCTGGTTCTGGCTTTGCCACTTCATCTCTGTGCCACAGTCTTAAGCATCTAGTGCAATGATTCATAGCTGAATAGGTGGCAGAGTGGTAAAAATAAAGTTTTCTCTCTCCACCTTTAAAGTATGTGCATTTCCGTAGCAGCGCTCTACAAGGAGAAAAAGGAATAGGGCTTTGTTACGCATAAGATAAACTCAGTCTGGGATCTAAGAAGCATGTCTGTTAAATAAGGTTTGAAATCATATTAGATATTACTTTCTGTACAACGTTGCCACAAAGTAGAATATCTTACAAGCCGTACCTTGACACTTCTCATTTCAGTGTAATAACCCAATCTGTAAACTGCATTTATAAATTAGTGATGTTCTACACAAATAGAGGTAATTTAGAGCAGTAAAATGATTTCATAGAGGAAAAAATATCTGTGATGAGCCTGATATTTCCTACTTTGAAAGAACAAACCGTCGTCTTTTAAAGATGAATGTTACTCTTCTTATTTAAGCATAAGCCAATACTAATAGCTGTAATAAATCTGGTTTTAAAAAGGGAAGGCTCTGATGCAAGGAACAATGCTTCACACAATGACTTTTCTACAGAAAATTGTGAATTCTTAAGCATATTAATGCATATTCTTTTTCTTATTTAAGGTTATTTCATGAAGATAATGGTCTGAGAAAAAGAAGACCTGTCATGACTGAATAATTCCTGTATTCTGTCTTCACATAAGCAAAGGAAAAAGGTGAGTGAAAAAATCAGAACCAGGGAATTGACTGGTAAAATTGGGCTGTGTATGGCTATCTGGTACCAAAACGTGATCCAAGTTTCATGCATGACTCCAAACTTTACCGTGTAATTTGGGACATGAACCAAAATATCCCGTCTGTCAAACAATAAATATTGCAGTGCTAAAAACCAGATCCAAAATCATCAGGCCAATTTCTGTTTAAGTCATAGTAATTCTAATAAGCTAATGAAATTAATTTACTGACGGAACGTAGTTAATTTGATATATTTCCTTTGCTACTGATATCTTGTCTCTGTGCCTATTCCTTCCACAGCATAGCCAGCAGGGAATTCAAGCTAAATGCTCATTACCATAGCAAAGTGCCAAGACAAACTGAGAAAATAATTAGTATCAGGCAAAACAGAGACAAACTTCAGACTCTGTACATTCAAAGAACAGCCTCGAGCTTTATACGAATTATTTCAGGATTAAAGCAGACACTTGTTCCAATAGAAATAAAGAATACAACAAGGAATGAGGTTATGAGTCCCTGCAGAGAACCAACACCTGCTCCCGACAGCCGGAGTGCAAGAAACTGGAAAATTATGTTTATTTAAAGCACTGTGATGAGACTGAATTGTGGCTAGGCTTCTAAATGTTATTCTAATGATTTAATAAGATTCTTTTCAACTATCTGGCTTGTACAATCAGGAACAATACATTCAGTTATTCTGCCTGCCTTCTGTGGAGGCATTTAAAAACAATGAAAAGACCAGAATGCAAAGAAACTGGCTTGGCTCAGTTGCACTGAATATTGAAATGGATAGATGGTCATCCAGGCCTGCCCTGATCTCCCTGAAGCAAAACAGTCTTTCACTGAGCCATGCTCTGATGTAGCAGTCTGTAAAGCTCTTGGTTGCAGTGGTACCTACATGGCTGCACAAACACCTAGAACAACAGTTCTCCTGCTTTGAAAGCATAAACTCCAGACTGTAGGCATTTTTCCTTTGTAGGCTATGAATGCTGACCAAGGTTTAACTAGCTATGTTGAAAGGGGGAAGTGGTTGTTTAGCAGCTTAGCAAATATGTCTTGGTATATCTACTTGGCAGTCTTAAAACTTTTCCTTCCTGTTTGCCACCAGATCATTACTTCTGGCATAATTTCCTCCAGAATTAATTCTTTCAGTAATTCCCAAAATATTGGCATAAAGATCAGGTGCTTTAAAGCAACAATCATGTGTGGGTTTTTGGCTCTTACTCATGATAGAAATATGAACTTCCATTGCAATTTCTGGATCAATAGCTAACTTTCCTGGAACACAGATGACTGACTCCAGGAGTTTTCTTCAATATCTATCCAGCTCCTTCTGTTATACTGTGCATATCATAGCACAATTGTTCTGAATAATTATCAAATCTGGCCTTCCCCAACACGTGACTTCCTTGAATTCAAGTGAGGTTCATTTTCACCAGCTGAGCATCTTTACATTCCCATAGTGGTTCCAATAGTTTTTAAAGAGTCTGTCTATCTAATGATGAAGCACTAAGTGGAAATTTTCATCTTGTACGATCATGATGAAGTGAAACTAAAGCATTACTTCTCTCATACTCTCCATAAGATCTTGCATTCTCGATAAATTGAATATATTCCACTTAAAAAAATAAAACAAAAAAGAAATCTTGTAGGGAACTTCTCTATATATTGTTGATGTAGACATTAACACCTCATGGATACATTCAATGTTCCATGTAGCTATAGCTTTCTTTAGCATGACTGTAGATAAGGGTAGCAGTAAACAATCAATGAAGTGTAAATAACATTTTAAAAATAAGTACCAAGTCATATTTGTTCTGAAACTGATTGTTTTAATTTCAGGGAATACTGTTTAATTGAAGTGTATTAATATGAGACATATATATAAAGTACATGTTTATACTTGTATAAACAAAGATTATTTTATAATATTTTACAGGGCCAGTAAGTAGCAGAGAAAACAATGTGAAAAATAGCTTGACTTGCCTGAAATACCAGTCTCCTAAAGCCAAAGATACAAACCAGCTCACAGTGTAGTACAAACCAGCTCACAGTGTAGTACTCAAGATAACCTTAACAACATTTTACAAATCCCTTCATGCTAGGAATTTAACAGATGATGAATCTCCTGAACAGAAATCTTGCTGTCCCCCAAAATCGGGAAACATACCCTATGACTAATCAAAATTCTGCCCTCAGCACCTGCTTTGTAACACGGTTATAGAATCAGGGCACATCAACCAGTGGGTCAGGCCAGCTGCACACATGCTTTCCACACACCATGAGCTATTTGGACACAACCTGGAAAGACACAGTGATTAAGCCCAAAGAGGAGGAGTGGCCATCTGCCGTCTGATTTGGTTCGGAGCCCAAAGGGAAATATCAGCAGCAACAGCAGCTATGCAAGCTGTAGAAGTACATTGACTGTAATCACACTCAGCTATCAGTCTTCATGCTCCTGTTATAGCTGCTGCTGCTGAAACATACAAGTTTCAGCATTGTCCTTTCCCAGTCTCACATCTAGCAAGCTTGATCTCTCATATCTTCATACATTTTCTTTCATATGCCTTTTAAAACTCATCTCTGCATCCAGATCTGTCTCTGACTGGGCTCTGTCTTGTTTTTTAGGAGGCTGAAGAGCTAGACCAAGAACAGAGAAAGAAAGACCTCAGTTTATTGGTCACTCCCAGGGCTAGAAGCAGCCACCCCTGTAGTGTGGAATCACAGAATTACAGATGGAGACATGGAACAGAAGGGTCCTGCAGAGATTACCTGGTCCTGTCCATGGCATTTGGACAGATGTCTGCCCAACCTATTCTTAGAAACCTTCAGTCATAGAATCTCTGCAGTTTCCTCAAAAAAAGCTTTCACTTGCTTTGCTCTGTTCTGCAAAAGCTTTTGCCCATGCGTGATATGAATCTCCTTTGCTGTAGTTAGGCCTATTACATCTAATCTCATCCCCAAGGCTTCTTGGAACAAAGTACCTCCTCTACCTCCCCTCCTCCCTCCCCCCCCAAATCTTCTACGTATTTCAGAACTCTTCTTATATTTTCTCTCAGTCTTTTCTCCCATACATTAAACAGGCCTGCTTCCTTCAATTTTTTTCCTCGTATTTCATTTTTTTCATCATTCAGATGAAGTGAGGGTGATCTCCTTGGCAGTGTCCACCTTGTTCACATGTATTTTTTAAGAGTAAAGCCCATATGGGAATGCAGCCCTCTAGCTGAGATCCTGAAATGGCTCATTGTTCTTATTAGCTTTGAGACAAAAATAGAAAGAAGTGTTTTTGTAGGGCTAAAAGGCATACTTCTCTGTGACTTGAGATTTGCTGTTCTAGCATAGTCACTCCATGTATTTTCTCCACTGATTTCTTCCATTCAAGATGTATTCTGTTTCGAGTTCTGCTAATTTTGTGAATTGCCACGTAAGTATTCCCAGTTTTAAAAGAAGACAATTGTTTGAGTTTTGAAAGGTAGACCACTAGGTTAGTGGGTTTTTAACTTTCCCACAGAAGAACACAACCTTGACCAAGCAATATCATCATAAAGAGTTTCAACTTAACACCAATGCTAAAAGGAAACAATGAAACAGCTATGAAAAGAGCGGTAAATGCCGTGCTCTGGAGCATTGCTCCTTTTGGCACTGTGTGCAGCAGGGTACACATCCTAGTCAAAACTCCAGTTGCTCTCTGCTATGCACAGTTGTTCACAAATTCAGTGGAACAGTTTCTCCCTATAGGAAAGTGCAGTTTCATTGAAAATGAGAAGTTTCACTTGGACACATTGATTGATACTTTCAGTCTAATCGTACCACAACAATGTTGCTGTATCAGTAAGTGAAAATATATCAGTCTGACAACATAAGTATATGAAATTAACTATTGATTGATATTAATATTGCCTTAATATTTTAAAAAACCCATAGTGGATAATTTAATTCATCTGGACAATGAACATGAACAGCTTTTATCCTCCTGATACCTCACTGTTCGTGATCATCATCATCTGATATTTTCAATATCAAATGCTCCATGAGTCATAAATTTTAATGTTTGAAAGGTTTTGCTTTACTTGAAAACTTCACTTTCTGTTCCAATTTAAATTGGAATAAGTGTTTTTGTGGGGTCTGAATTATTGACAGAATGTAAATTCTAGTTTCCAACCACCCTGAGTACTGTGCTTTCATCAGGAAGCATCTTGTTAGAATATCTTTATATCGCCTCTTGAATGTCTAGTGTCAGCTAAAAGGTATGGTATACATTTTTTTCTAAATCATTGTGCATTATTAATTTGATGTATATCCAAATACATTTCTACATTTCTGAAATTCAACATTTATCTCTGCCGATGATTGTGATGCTGTATCTGTTATTTCGACCCCATGTTTGTCATCGAAGCTATCACCATTACAGAACAGTGTAAACTAAGCTAAGCCTTGGTTGCGACATGGCCACACCCTCCCTGCATGTCAGTAACAGCATTCATGCGGTTAAAGAGTTGAGCTGGTTCCCTTTTTCTTGTTGTTGGGCTGCTTTTCAGCCAGTTGAACTACTTGAACAAACTGACTCTGTAGTTGCGTGAGACTATACTTGGTGTTACTATTTGTATGTTTACAATTCCTATCATACACATTCAGTCTTGCATGTAAGCTCTTCCCCCATGAAACAACTGAGCCAGTGTCCCAGAAATCAAATATGTCCTAAATACCAGGGAAGTTAGTCAAGTTTTGTTCTCATTAAAATTTGCAGTAAATTTATTCTATGAAAATAAAACTGTAAAAATATTTTCCTTTTCAACATAGTCTATCTTAATGAAATGCAGATAAAAAATGAGTTGTCAGCACTCTTAACTGTTAGAGGAGTGGTTGCCATTCTACTTCCTTTTCTATCAGTCTGATTATTTGTAGTTTGCCACACATCCAAACATTATGTATTCAAACATAAGTAACTCCACATTTACAATCACAATTCATACTGCATGGTTGTACCAACGGTTTCCCAGTCACCACTGCAGTATTTGTCACTTCTCAGATTAGAGGGATGTTTAGACTTGCTCTACATCAGTCAAATCTCAGCTCACTTTTTGTCCTCCCTCAAGTTTTCTTCCCGATTGTTCCTGCCTTTTTTCATATCCATTTCATTGAAGATCTAATTTGTCTAAGTTGCTTGAGCTCTGTGGATGCTCTGTCCTGCTTGTCAGGATAGCTAAGTTGAAGTCAATGAACCTACTCCTCAGCTTGACTGTGGTCACATAGCTGAAACAAATTCAGAAAGCTCAGTAGCTCTCAGGGCAACCCCTTCAGCACTACCAATAATACCTCATATGCCTGTTCCATATCAGTAATTGTAGAGGGGAATAAACCAGGGGGCTCTTTCTTGTGGCCCTCATGTACCAAACCTTGCCCTAAAGCCATTGCAGGGAATCCAAGCATTTACGGCAGCACCGTACAGAAAAAAATTGCACCAGTACTGCAGGGTGTTCCAGCATCTTTTTGTGATTATCAAACTCTTCTACATAATGCAACAGAGGAACATAGATATTGGTTCTTTTTCCTATAACCAGAGGGAGAATGATGGAACATTTATTATAGTAATTTATGTTCGTCTTGTATGAAATTAAAACAATAAAATAACCTGCCAAATATTCCTCCAAAACCAAAGTAGTATTCTTGAGCAGCGATAAAAGATAGCTTTAAACACATATATAATGTATTTCATTTGAACAAAGCCTCTGTGGAAGAATCCGGATATTCCTTTTGATGTTATATACTGCCTGAGAATTAGATACAATGATACCTGGCTCTGTCAGTGTTTTTTATTAAGCCCCTTACCAAAGGCTGCTAACTTGACCGAATTTATATTGGACCAGAGCCTGACACAACATATTAGCTCAAATGTAAAGAACTTGTTTGGGTTTGTTGAAGGGTGAGTGGGAGAAGTCTTTCTTGAAAACAAAGTTTTTTAAAAGTTGGTAGTGAACAGTATAAATTCACATGTAGATTGTTTGGAACTTATTCATTCTAAATGAGAATCAAAAAAACATTATGCCTATCTCAATTTTCTAACATACTACTTTTAACTGAGAGCTAGCATTTAGCGCCTGCTGTTTCCCAAAACATAGCTGACATCAGAGAAGTCTCACCCCTCATAAGGATGCAAAATAAAATGTTAAAAGCAAGTTGGCAGGTTGAGCATTTCTTCTTTAAGGAATATGTCCTACTTTTCCCTAAAAATGTAAAATCTCTTAATCATTGAAGAGACACTTTAGACTATATTGGGCAAAATTCTAGGTGTTTACTTTTTTCATTGTTTGATTATCCTATCATTTATGGCACTTAAGGTAAAATGTTAGCAGTACTAGTGTTTTCTGATAGCTTTTCTTTGTTTTGGCTGTTCTCCTTGTGCAAGATCAAAAGAACATCTGTTGCAGTGACTCAATATCTAATGGCTAAATCCATTCCAACATGCAAAATCCAAGTAACCAAGACCAACATGGGAGGGCTTCCCTATAATCTAGGGTAAGAAACTTAGTTCTTCATTGCCTGGATATAAGTGACATATTAATTCAATACCTATGGAAATAATCTCAAGAGAGTCTCATCTGCTATTTTTTCAACGTGGAGAAGGACTCTATGAAGCATTCTGAAGCAGTTTTGCTACTGTAGGTAATTCATACACAGTCACTCACCTACCACTTCTATCAATATTATTGGCTCATATTTACCCTCTCTACCTACTTTATCAGAAAAATCCTCACTTGCATGGACAAACTCAGTGATGACTTCTGAGTGAAAGGCAAGGAGAAGTTGAAGTTTTCTAAACTACTACCACCATGAATTATTGCTTATATCAACTTCTGGCTGCACTTAGGTAGATATTTTGGTATATCATATCATGTGCCCAGGGACTCTGCCACTCCATCATCTGTACAGATACCTTTCCAATGAGTCCCATACACCCTCATTTTATCTACAAGAAAGGGCTGAGGGAAATGACTGGGTTTGTTCAGCCTGAGCTAATCTAATTTCTGTCTTCAGCCACCAAATGAGCCATTATAGAGAAGGCTGAGTCAGACTTTTCTCAGATGTGCATGGTGAAAGGATGGGAAAAGGACATAAGTTGCAGCATGGGAAGTTCCTATTAGATAAATTTGAAAAAAACCTCTTCATTGAGGGTCATTGGATGCTGGAAATTATTATTTTCCAGTAATAATTTGCTCTATGTTTATCTTTAGCACTTTCCTTTTGCTATGGTAGTAGATGCTGATAGATTTTATTAAACAAGCCTTTGTTTCAGAAGAGGCAGGTAGGTCTTTTCCTATTAACACAACCATAAAACAACAGAACCTATGATCCATACCTCTTTTCCTGAGAAGACAAGCTGCAAGTTTTCTTGGTTAGATGGAGCTTCCTACAGGAAGCTGAAAGTTGTTATTGCAGTGCATTACAAGAGCTGCAATGTAGCCAAGATGTGATGGAAGCAAGAATAAATGGGTAGGGGTCACTGAGCGCCAGAATGGGTCGTTGTCTAACCAGGGAAAGATGCCATATTGCTGTGCTTACTGATAGAATTACACAAGTGCACCTGTTCTGCAATAGTCACAGAGAATTCGTGAACTCTAAGCTGAACAGATCAAGCAAGTGCAAGCATTCCACCAAAGGAGATTACTATGTGTCTGTGAATTCTTCTCTGTGTTTTGCCTGCCCACTCCACCAATGTAGTGCAATTTGCTCAGAGTCAACTCACCCAGCTTCTTTCCATTTGTGAAGTGATTTTAACAAAGGAGTAAAGACAACAGTGTGATAGGATGAGCTACGCAGTGACTGTAATGGCCACATAAAAGATTACACAGTTGCGATTTTATTTTAAATTAACACATAGATCCTTAACAGAGGAAAACTTTCACTCTGTTAGCAAGCAGCACATTTACATGCTTCCTTCAGTGATATTTTTACTTAATGAAAACAGAATGTGGATGTTCGCTTCTAGTCAAATATCTCTTTGATTTAGTTGCAAAAATGAGCTTGAATATTTGCTCTCAGAATAACCATTTCAACCAAAGACAAGAAAATGCCTTCAAGATTCAGCTTTATACAAGACCTGGCATTTAGTAACTTGTCCTCCAGTTTTTCTTTGACAATAGTAGCTGCCAAGAAGAGAACTTTGAGTGCCTTTGGATAAACCTGCTAACACATTCATGTTTTTGTCTAGATAACGCCTTTAAATTGTCCCTTAGGGGACAAGTAGTTGTACAAAAAAAAAGTTCTTCTGACATCCAGCAACTTCTAAATTTATAACAGCAGTTTAAGAACTAAAATACTTCTAATTGCTGCTGTCTTGATAGATGATATACAATAACATCCTACACTGCAAGACAGAACAAATACTATACAGAGGAATTTGAGCACTAAGCAGACCATGTCTAAACTACTGTACCCCAAAATTACACATTTCCTGTTCCTGTTGGCTTCAGAACTAGCTCTGTGCTCTGAAGGCATGCCAGAAGTTACAGAGTATTACAAAATCAACAGTAACAACAACAAAAACTCACTGACCCCAAATCCATCAAAATGCTTGGACACCACAGACTCTGTGAACTACCTGGCTGTAACTTTGCTTTCATGAGTTTGAACTTGGAACAGCTAACCACAAAAGATGCTCTTGTTGCTCTTTTCTACAGGCAAAGCAAGCACATTCCAGCTTCGTGATAGACTTCCCTACAGCATTTGAAACCGTAGGTCATTCACTCCTGACATCAGCCATGCACCTTAGCTTTGCTTTTCCTGGTTGATGATGGGAAATAGCGAATTACTCTCTTTTACAACCCCCCAGACCAGCAGATTCTGTTTTCCATGTTCTGGATCATAATGTCAAACTTGACCTCATGACTCAAATATAACCAGATACGAGTTGGTCAAATGCAAAGACTAAGCAAGGAGAACTACACCTCAAAGTAGAATGGTTTGGAATGCTATCAGTATGCATGCTTTCTGACCATAACTGCAGAAAACTCTTGAAAATTGATATGAATTGAAATGATATTTGCTGTTTATGTACCAACATCTTGACTCCTAATCTGGGAACAATATGAAGGTATCTGCAGAATGTCTATGTTGCTCTTGAACGTTTCTGTGACATGTAGGGACTGCTCTAATCAGTTTTATTGCTATCATTTTTCACTTTACTAAAGCACACCTTAATGCAGAAATCTTTCAGGACATGAGAGCAGACACAGTGCATGAACATTTCTGCTGTGTTGTAGACCCATTTGTGAACAACAAAGCCTTGCTGATCCCTGAAAATAAGTTGCATGATTGGATCTTCTATAAAGCGTTGCATGAGAATGAGAGAATTATGTTCTGAAAATGAAGAGGAGTTTGAGAAACTACAGGGGCCAGACTCTGCTCTGGAGAGAGAGCAGAACGTGATCCTCTTAGAGTGTATTTTTTTTTCTATGCTGAGTATTTGTAGAACGAACTCACAGTGTTTTGTACTGCATTCAGGTTGTAAACTGCAGGGTCTCTGTTGGTAACACCTCTTACCCTCTGGACTATAACAGGTCCCCCTCCCCACCAAGATGACATAAAAATGATCTAGCAGCTGGGAAGGGAGCCTCCTAGCTTAGAAAACTTCCAGTCTACTGCCCAGCAACCTCCTTAAAGTATTGCATACTGTATAATACACAAAGAATGGTGGAATAATCTATTACATACATTAAAGAATTTCTTATGCTTTTCCACAGTTCATTTTCTTTTCTTACACCCCTCCCATTTCTGCTATTCTTAGAGTCTCTGTCCCAACTCATTCCACAGAAGCAACCCACTCAATCTCAAAATGTCCTGCTCTACTTACTAGTACAAACTGTTACTACTGCCATGAACCAAGCTGAGATTTTCCACTATTCTTTTGTACTTGTCTGGAACGGCTGCATTGTTATCTCCTGATCAGAGACATAAAGTGGGCACAGCAGAAGACTGGGTTTGAAAACTACTCTCAAGCCTTTATTTATGTAGCGTGGTCTGCAGGGTCATTGTTTCCAGGCCAAAATGTAATTTCCTGATAGGGAGTAATTTATTAGGTTGTTCAGATATAATAAAAGAACTGTTTTCAAGAAGTCAAAGGTTACTTTTAATGCCTATTTTCTCAGCAAGGGCATAGCTAGTATTAAGTATTACCTATTTCAACATTTTATTTGAAAATCTGACATTTGTGTGACAGTAGGGAGATGATAGAGCTCAAGGAGATTGTAAAAAGATGTACCACTGGAAATACTTTGTCTTTTTTGTGGTTATTTGTTGCAACTGTGTTAAGCCTGCTGGATTCTACAGATTCAGCCGTGCAGAATATTGCCCAGGAGGTACATACTAAATTAATCTGTTCATACTTTCTTTGGGGCCTCCAGGTTGAGGTATATGAATTTCCTTTGCCACCCCGAAAAACACTCCAGTGCTTCCTAAGTGCTCTAAAGGGATCTCAGAAACCTCCTTGGAGGATTCTAAAACCAGTAATATTCAGCACTCCCCCAGTAAACCTTCAGTGGGGGAGGGAAGGGATATGGCTATCAAGTTTCTTCATATGGACTCAATGGGTAGTGACTGAATTGTCTAGAAGGCAATTTGGGATATACAGGTGCTCAGATCTGCTTGAATCACCTGACTGAGCCCATTTGGATTTGGTACACACTCAGGAAATCAAGGAAACCTCTTCTTAATTTGGTTAGACACTGTACATTCCCCTTACCTGGCTATGAATGTGTCTCTTCACTACGGCCCAACCCCCATGAACACTAGTCTCACGCTGTCTCCTTGGCACCTCTTCCCACCAAGCCTGCCGAGAATGTTTGTTCAGAGTGTTGAGGTAAAATGTATCTGTGATTTAGCTAGTGGTAGACCACGAAACAGGAAACTGATGGAAGAGCAGCTTTCCATGCCTGGGAGCTCTTATGAATATGGAAACCAGGATATTTGCATATTTCTTCCCCAGAACTTTCTATAGGATGGAAACAGCACTGTTGACTTGTTAAGCTGGGAAAAAAAATGCATTCTTATTTTAAAGCTAGGACATTATAAGGTAGAGGAAGAGTTTGATATCTCTTTTCACTACCTGAGTGTTTATGCTGCAAAGCTTAACAGCAAATCTGAAATCCCAGGGTAGCACTGCTGTTCTTTAACATCCTTATTTGACAGAAATGCATTTCAATAGCATTCTTAGTGATTAATACAGCCACATTATGCCTCTTTCATCTTAGAGGATGCTGATGTATTTGAATTAGGTCAACGTGCTGTGAAGCAGCTAGATGTGTAATAAATCATTTGGTGATTTTTACGTGTTGTAGCAGTCAGTTATTTCTAGAGGTTAGAAAAATTTTACTGAGGTTTTTACTACACTAGAAGTTTTCTGAGGCTGAAAGGGAACCTAATTCATTCTCCAAGAACACAGTGTAATTTCCATTTTGTTCCACGGCCCAATACTGTGAAAGAAAATTAGATTCAAAACGTTACCTACTGGTCTCATACATATGCAACACAAGCAACAGATTACATGAGAACAGCTGAATGTCTCTGTCAGCAAAAAACATTAATTTTCAAGTCTTGAGGAGAGAATATTTACCTTAGTTTTCTGTTTGCAGATAGCCAGGACAGGACAAGCGCATTCTGGCATATAAGCATTGATATTCAGAAATGCGACTTCCATTTATCTTAGGGTGATCAGTAGGCTTTCAGCATTTTCAATGTGAGTACACTTACAAAAATGCCAAAACAGAGATGAGAATGTATGTGTCTAACTTTAGAACCCTGCACATGCAGTTTTGGCCTTCACTTAGCAGACAGTTTGCAGCAGTTTTAGATGGTATCATCATTTACATTTCAGTTCCTCCTCCTAAAATGAAGGCCAACGCCTTTTTGAGGTTCATGTTGTGATAAAAAAACACTAATAAAAGAATCTATTCAAAATAACACCGCCAACGCAGAAAGATTTCCCTCCATCATGGCAATTTGTATTTCCATATATAAAGCCAAGTTCTGCTATTTTTAAACTAGTGCTAGGAAGCCATACTAGGCTTTAAGCAAGCAAGCACCATGGTTGCATGAGCCAGATTTTTTACATTAGTGTGGATCTGTCAAAACAACACCACATCTATTCCTCCAGCAGAAACGCCCTTCCGAAACATGGCCCAAGAAAGGCTGCAAATGAGCATCTGATTCCTCTTTGGCAAACTCATCCTGCTTCTTCTGAATGTCATAATACGCTACTTAATTCTGAGAGAAAACAAAATTTATTAAATACTAAGAAAACATCAATTTATAAAAAATTATTTGAAGATTATTTAGAGCATGTGAGCATATAATATTACAAATGAATATGTCTAAAACTCCACTTTTTTTTTCCTGTTTTCTCTATAATGCTTATCTAAGGACTTGCTGGAGTTGAGCTATTTATCAACAATAGAAAGTGGGGAAATGACAGCATTCACTGAGTACATGCTGCTCTGTTCTAGTACTGTGAATGGTGTACAAGAACACAAAACCCAAGCTGCTTATAGTGACTCACCTTATTTTGGACTTTCAAATATTTATGTGACATAATGATCTATCAATTCTTCACAAAATGTTTGAGATTATAGTTATAGAAACACTTTTCTGAAAAGGTTTCTCTAGGTTCTGGTTCACACTTCGTTTTTTCCAAGGTCGTAAAAATCTGTTCATCCAAAGGCACCTGAAGATGCAAAAAATATTTATCCCTTTTTAAAGATGCTATTGTAATACCTCTTTATAAAACTAAACTGAATTTCACCACTGTGCTTAGCTCTCACTGGTTTGTATTTTTATATAAGAATATAAGTTTAAGAATATTTTCCTAGATATGCCAGTTTTGGAGATGATCAGAAAATATCAGACTATATTATGACTGTGAAAATTCAACATTCATCCTGTTTTACACTGTGGGAGATAAAGGCAAAATCTGTTTTCATTGGAGTCAGTGCAGAGACCTGAACACAATGACAGAGCTTTCAAAAGGGCTACATTCCTGCAATTCTGTAAGCCAGTATGGACAACCACAGGGGAAATTGTGCATGACTGTATGTCTGTCTCGCTGACCATACTACCTGCTGTGTTATGAACCATTTCAGTCTGACTGTTAGTACTAGGACTTTCAAAGGCCAGTTTGACAGTCACGGCTGCTAAAGACACCATGGCCAGGGCTCAGTCTGAGTAGTTTGCACCCCATCACTGCTCTATAAAAACAGCATTTTGCTCGTGTGGCTCTGTGGTTATCTTGTAGGGGTTTTCTGTAACTGTCCTATAAATATTTAACCAGTGGAAAGAAGTATCAAGGAAACAAGTTTTTAGATTGCTCTGCTACCTGGGAAGATAAATTCATATAGGATGTGTGATACACACCTGTGCTTGTTCTGCAGCTGGAATTATTGCAAGTGTACACACCACAAACCCCTTGCCCCTTTCTGAGAAATATCTAACCCATTCCAGTACTCTCACTCCTCAGCCTTCTTGGGCTGTGGGGTTCAGGACAATTACATGCTGCTAGTGATTCTTCCAATTCTTTATTACTTTAGTGACTTTGAACAAAACCTCTGTTGCTCTTCTCTCCACAAAAAAGAAGAAAATCCATAGTGACCTTTATTTGCTACCTGACTTTATGAAATGTGTTGGTTTCTGCAGCTAGATTCCAGTGGTTGGAAAATCATGGAATTGTAGAAGAGTTTGGGTTGGAAAGGAAATTTAAAGGTCATCTATCCCAGCCCCCCTGTAGTGAGTAGAGACATCTTCAACTAGATCGGGTTGCTCAGAGACCCATCCAGCCTGACTTTGAAGGTTTCCAGGGGTGGGGCATTAACCACCTTTCTTGACAACCTGTTCTTATGTTTCATCACCCTTATCACAAAGAAATTCTTCTTTATATCTTCTCTGAGTCTGCTCTCCTTTAGTTTAAAAATATTACCCCTTGTCCTGTTGCTACAAAATCTGTGAGGAGGAAACTCAGAAATCCTTGAGGTTTTGACACTGAAACTATCAACTTATATGCAGCATCAGTATCCTAATTTGGCAAAGACCCCACGTTTACTAGAAACGGCTAGTTAAACTGATGCAATTAAATTAGGGTTTGTTATTGAAAAATGCTCAACACAGCAAGAACTCAGGAGAAGTGGACAATTGTTTTGAAAAATGTATCGACAGCAAGAAAACCCTCTTCCACATCTTCCACTTAGCCTTGGCTGGTATCACACAAAACTGTGACCTTTACTGAGGTAGTTCCAGATTTGTCCTAGAAAGAAACTGAACTGGGAAGCAAGATAGAAGGTCATGACTTGTAATGCCCATCGTCGTTCTACTGCATACAATGCCTTCTGCAATGATGATAAAGAATATTAAGAACCACTTTATGGCTCTGCAACCCCTAATTCTGATTATTTTCTTTGGTATCTGGATTCTTTGTGGGCTTTACTGTGGTTGTGCTCAGCTGAACAAAGTTGAAAGAGATTTTCAGTTTCTTAAAGAAAAAAAATAAAAACAAACCAAATGTTTCTTGCCAAAAAAATATTTCTTCCCAGGAGGATTCTTCTACATTGTTTTCACAGCTCTAATCTTACTGTAATATATTACTCCAGAAATGTTATGGATTCTTCAGTTAACCCAGTCATAAGTGTTGACCCATCCTCACTACCCTATAGAGAATTTTGCACTGCCATTATCTACCTCCCTCCTGCAGTAACTCTTTGGCTGCAGGAAGCTGTGACAGGGATCAAATCCCCTGGCTTGTCTCCTTCATTCTGTGCTTGGAAAACCATGCAGACTTCGTAGCTTTTCAAAACACACGCAGTGGATATGAACCCCTGCTTTTCACCATGTAGGCTGCCCTGGTTTTACAGCAGTCTATCCCAAATATAGAGTCCTATGCATAAACCTCTGTTATGGCAACAGCAATTTTTGAAACTGAAACTGATGGTCTAAATGACTTGGCTTGAGCCTGAAGAACGTGCTAATCTGCTTCTAGACTCCAAAACTGAAGAGTTTATTTGTCCAAGCACTATGGAGGTCTAAGGGAAAGTTCAATAATCCTTGGAGAACTAACCCCTAAAAGACTTCTACTGCTTGTTCTTTAATCTTCTCCTTCCCCCACTCCAGAAAAACCCACAAATATGCTGCCTTCATAAAGACAGCCATACAAAATGCTCACTATCCAAGCAGACACTGGGTGAATTCTCAAAAACTAAGGCAGATGAATATTTTTGTCCTATAGCTGCAGCCTCATGGGGGAGTGGCTTCTTCAAGCAAAACAAAACAACAGCTTCAATTGCAGTGAATGTAAGGCCAGGCCATGGGAAAGTTTAACTCCCTGGAAAGTAGACAAACTAAACTCTTTGAAGCCAACAAAATTCCTGTTAAAAAAAATAAAAAATCTATAGTATAAAAACAACTCTTTCAGTCTAGGAAGTACAGTAAAGGCAGTAGTCCCTTCTCCCACATTCTTGGGCTGTCCTGTAATGCCCTAGTGTTCTCAGCCAGAGCGCCTATGTCTCCACATATTGGCAGCCTCCAAAAGGCCGTCTAGTGAGTCTGCATGAGTCTGTCAAATACTACCTGTTTTTGCAACGTTCAGCTGATCCTTATGGCCTCTGTTGAAGGATATTGGTAGGCATCAGATTCGGATACTCAGTCAAGCAGATTTTGCCTGCTTCTGCTTTGGCATATTCTGCCCGCAATCCCCACACAGATACAAATGTCAATGTTCCCTAAACACAACACTTGATAGCTAATCAGGAATAGACACACTCCTTTTAAACTATAGATCCTGAAGAAAGCTCCTTCCTGGCCATCTCTTCCCACCGAGAACCCAGAAAGAGCACTAGATCTGCTGTGAGAAAAAGCTGCTAGCATCATTTCACTCACTGTTCTTCAAAGAGCCGATCACAGTTTCTGTCTCACTGCTTATTAAGGACTAGAGACTCCTATTCTCTGTCAGAGAATCAAATGTTTCATTTTTAGGTGGAAAACACCAAAAGGTATGACTTTAAACATCATTATCTCATGATTGCAGAGTGCCAGAGGTATCTGGGTGTACCTACACTCTCAATAGAGTGTTAAGTGTTGGTATCCATGATGGCAGTTTCTTGCTATCTCAGCAATGAAGAATAGGATATTTCCTATATAGATTATACACCCATGCATACTTGGGCTTTAGATTTATTCATTAATTTAATAATTATTCATTATCTGCTCTTGGAAGATTATGATAATATGCTTTGACCCCAAACTTTTAAAAAATACTACCTCCCTGAAAGACCTTCTGAAACCAATATGAGTACAATATATGCATATTATATTTGTATTAACATGCATAAATTTAGAGTGTGACCTCAAAGTCTCACCCTTCTATCATAAATTTGAAGTGGAGACAAATAGGGACTTTGATAATTAACTGGGAGAAATTAGTTACTTGAAATATGTTAGCAGAAACAATCATAATGGAGTTTATGCAGGCAAAGGCAACCTGGAATCTTAATACTAGAGAAAAAGCCATAAAAGCTAGGACTAAGCTTTCCAAAGTGGGCCACAAACAAAAGGCTTTGGGAAAAATTGTGGAGACATGTTCAGCCTACATTTTTTCAGCCCCTCAAGACAGTATCTTAACTATTCTTTTTTTAAAAGCTTAGACAAGGCTTTTATATAAATGTGGGACAGTCTGGCCACTTGAAGAGACTTCAACTGTATCAGAAATGATACTCAGAAACCTTATATTGCCTCTACCATGCTTCCAAGACCGTTCTGGGTAAGGATCATAAGCAAAACTGATTACTTTCTTCATTTCTTTGGAGCCTTTTCACCACTCAGAAAAGAAATTATAACCCCCTTCTATTCCTGTGGAAAGCATATCTGGTCACTAAGACAGTAGGGATCATTTCTATTTTTATTGTGGCAACAAATTGTATTTGCATCTCTAGTATCTTAAACAAGTCACCAGCAAAGATAAGCACCCTTGTGTTAGATGATACAGGCAGTAAAGTTTGGTATATAACTTAAATATGAGCCTAATTTCTTGGTCATGGCAGTAGCGTGTTATGTTCATCAGAAACATTTATTTATCTTTATTAGCAACTGAGCAGGCAGTTTGACTGACTACCACGCTAAAATTTGTTACTGATCTCGTACGAGGTTCCATGAAGTTCGGGTTTACTCTATCCATTTGTATAACTGATAAAACCTTTGTCCAGATCCTGAATATAATACATTTTTAGAATAATATGAGGAACTTGGAAATGTTCAAATTGTGCTACACAGCATAAAACATGATTCTGCCCTTGGGTGTCTATGTTATATGTTGAATATTTTTTACATCACATGGACACTACATAAGGTCAAACTTATTCCGACTTTGGTTGATGTTGTGGCAAAGCTAAGTGTACACTATTGTCTACATTTTATGTCTGCTGTCTGGCTAAGCGGCCAGAAGGTAAGGTAGACCACCATTTGAAAACCACTGCTTTGGAGTGATTGGTCTGATCCCACAATTCGAACACCAGCAGTGGTTACAAAGGGGGTTTTATATAAGACACATGTAAAATTTTTAAATAGTTCTTTGTTACTGCTGTCCTGTATGATACTGGAAAACAAGAATTCGTTATAGAAAAGGAAAGAAGTAAATAACTTATACTTTGGAGAAATCTGGTTTTAAACAGGTTAGGGCTGTAACCTCTTTCCCCCAAACTTACTGGAGGTTTTTGCATCCCTCCTTTCTGTAGCTCCTTATCCGTCCCATTACCATTCTCATGTTTCAGCACTCCTCACCCTTCACATCCCATCAGTCTCACAGGTCTGTCCTTCACAGTTTGCCACATGGAAGAGCCTGCCTACTTCTGCACACAGGTTTGCATTTTCAGACCTGCTCATCACACTGGTTTGGCTTATGGCCGTAGTGCTGTGCAGTGATCTAGCAGCTTTTTAGAAGTTTGACGCTCACTATATATGACAGAGCCTGTTCAAATGCCCACTATATATGCACAGAGCATCCGTCTGGTGTATATACCGTGAGGTTCGGTGAGACCTATGTCTGTCACTCTGTCTGCAACACAGAAGATGTCACTTATGAATCAACAATTCTGGAATAGTGGAGAGACTGTCTTGGTGAGCACCCATCAACATAACTAACCAGAAGAGCTGATAAAAAGGGATGGAAAATTCCACATCAGTATTTGTTGAAACTTTGTTTTCAGCTAATCTTTCCAAATGTAGTAAAAAAGTAATTGCAAAGGCACAGTATGTATAAACTTTCCAGCCAATTCTAAGCAGGTTCTCACAGGAGTGGTATTTGCCTTATACCTGCAGGAAATGTTTCTGTTCCAAGTGTGTTTCTATCTACTTTGCCTGTGGCGGTAGAGCTAAAAATAGTTATCAAAGACGTTTTGTTAAGGTAAAATGGATTGCTTCAGTCTCACTCCCAAATGTTCACATACAGCAGAAGAAACTATTTTTTGCTTTTCTTTTCCCAATATAAGTCATTCAGTTATCTTTCCATTGTCCATCCACTAGGCAATTCTGTATAAACCTAAAAATTTTGTGGAGGGATCTCATCTACAACATCTTGGTCTTTGAGGTGAAGCTCTACAATTACATGAAGAAGCTGAAGAGACCCATTTGCACAAGAGGACACATAACTCAACTAAAACCTTAAATTTTCATTGTCTGAAAACTGAGGATAATCTTAGCCACCGACAGCAGCATTATCGGAAGTGACCACAGCCAGTACTAAAAATCATAGTACAGATAGCAAAAGCAATCTAATTTCAACAACAAATTCATCTGGAGGAAGGTTAGAAATGAGTCAGCACTGAACTCCATATTCTTGCCATGAACTTCTTTTGTTCACAGGTATCTGACAAAAAAATTTTAGATACAATGCAGTGCAATTAGCTGAGGTTACCTTAATGTAAATAATTTTCATGCGACCATGATTTCTTCCCATGTCACTCTTTTTTTCCTCTGCCTTGATATTCAGCACTGACACACAATCAAAACAGGAAATGTTCTCATTGCTCTAAATGTATAGTCAGTGGCGTTTTAAACCACTGTAATCTTCTACTTTCAAGAGCCTCACATTTCAAGACCTCTGTTTTCTAGTGGAAGATCTCCAAACACTTTCCAATTCAATGAAACATGTTTCAACAAAGAATGGAGCACAGCCCGAGCCAGATTTCCATCAGTTTTGCTTGTAATTGTTTAAGAAATTATCATGTGGTAAACATTAAGCATCTACTTTTGCTCTTAAAATCAAACCAAATCATCTTGAAGACATTTTCTTGGCTCAAGAAAGTTTAGGCCACCAAGTGTGTTCTGGGTTAGAAGCACAGACTATAAAATGGCCTTTAATTTGGGAGGGGTGGTAAAGGCCAATGTCCTTAAACAATACAACTCATCAAGCATTTTTCTTTTATTAATTCTCTGTCAAAAGTGTGATTATATTACTCAGAACTGAACTAATCCTGTGTTTATTAGGTTTGGTTTCAGACTCAGGTATACATTAATTGTGAAACTTCATTGAAGAACTTTATTTTAGAGAGACATTTATGGATATATTATCTGATATACATAAAAAACCACTGAGGAATCATACTTCTGGGGAAAAAATGTGATTTCAATAGTCCTGGAACAGTTTGCAATACTGGAAAGTATCTTTCGTGGGAAAACGGAAACATACTTCTCCACGTTGATCTCTTACAAGGTGAGAGGCACAGATTCATACACCTCAAATGAGAACAGAGCAGGGAATTAAGTACCAGCTTCAACTGGTCAAAGTTAAATGAGCTCTTGAGTTCATTCGCTTTCATACTGGAAGTTAGATTTCTTCCATACAAATCAAATGTTTTGTCCTAATAAATGTTTAAAGGAACTAACGTGGCTTGCCAGCTTTAAAATTTTTGTAGCTTTCTTGCTAACCTCTAGAATATTTGAAAGATTGCTTTGGAGGGCTACTACAGTAAGGAAACAAGGGTCCAGGCCAAATGGCAGGGCAACAACATTAAATACACTATGACGGGCAATCACTTTTATGGAAGAATAATAACAGAAGTAACCTTTGTGTCATGCTTTTAAAATACTTATCTGAAATCTGAGTTTCACATGTGGGCAAGGAGATAATGCAAGTTTGCCCCAGCCTCAACATCGACAACTTTGGCACAAGACCCTTCCCTCTATAATTTTATATGGAATAAAGAAAAACATATTAATTTTTCAAATCCTTTTTGATCTTTCTTTGTTCAAGAAATATACTCTTACAGATAATTGTTTGCTAACTATCTTATTAAGACAGGGAAACTGAGATATCAAATTAAAATGTGCACCCTCCTACAAAGTAACTGCCACAGCCTGATTTTTAAGTTCCTATCCCATACAGTCAACTACAGTCTTGGTTCAATTCCCATCATAAGAAACATCTTATTGTGTCAGATCAATGATCCATTTATATCCAATGTTCTCCCTCTGACAGTGACAATAGGAGATGTTATTTAGGAGGAATAAATGAGCATAATTGCTGCCAGGGGTCCATTTCCTCCTACTTCCCCAGCAGTATGATTAGAAATTTAGGGGGAACATTCCTTTTGGACCTATTGTCCAGGATTTTCTCGTATCTCTTTACAGACTTTTTTTAAAAAAAAACACATTCTAAGTCAGGCTCTATAATGCAAGTGTCATTACAGAGTTGTTTTGAGAAAGACCTCCACAGTAGCCACACATCTAGGAATGATACATTAAAAAAACAAGTCATTTATTCTTTAGCCATTTTCTATTGTGAGTACCATAGCATTTAAAGCAGAGACAGCAGGAATAGTTTAAAAGGTGCGCAACATTTCACAGGTACTGTTGCCTCCAGCAAGTTATCAATTACTTCTAGGATAATAAAAGGACATGTGCTAAAACTGGCAGTTCTTCATTTGAATGTCTTTGAAATGAGATCTGAAACTGTGCTGCTCTTTTAGCGCTTGCAATTCCCAACTTGACACGGCAGCTGAAAATAAAACCTCAAAGAGCAGTGATTAGTACATGCTGTTTTTATCAACGTATTTTCAAGGTCATTCAAATGTTTACAAGAGTGCTTTTCTTAATCCTTGAATTGAAAAGTCCATCTCCAAAGCTATCCCCAACACTTACAGAATTCTTTCTGAGGAAAAATATAGAAAGGAAAGAAAATGTTAAGTGGTGAACTAAAAGAGATACAAGGTTTCTATAACTGACAGCATTTTTGCCTGGAAGCATGTAAAACCTATTGCTAATTTTCTTTTACTTTGCATGAATAGTCTTGTTTCAAAATGAAAAGGTGTCTTGGCACTGCAAGATGTTTCCTTAGACTTCCCTATTTAGCACCTACAAATCTTCTTAGTTTTTTTTCAGCAGCACTATTTTTTAATGGGAATAAACACTCATAAACCAACAGAAAGTTTCTCTCGCAATAGTTTTTCTAACTACAAAGACATCATGAAAACCGTATATAGAAAGGGCACCAGAAGAGAAAATCACCAAAAAAACCCACAAAGAAACTGCTCAGGAGCTCTACAACCAGATTCACTGAGAAATGTACAGAAATAGGCAGAAAAGCATCAGAAGGCTTATTTAAAAAGCAGAAAACTCAGAAGGAGCCAGAAAACCCTCAGAACCCAAAGTTACCAATGTCCTTATTACCAGCAGGCATCAAGGGTTTAATGTTACTACTTTGTTCAAGTCAGATGACTTGTGCTTGTCAAGGTGAAGCTAGATATTACAACTCAGTCTAATGGTTTTCTACCACCAAAACCAGAAAGCTCCTTTTCTTACAACTTTTCCCCCTAGTTCAAGCCAAATGTTCCTACTATTTCACTGGCACCCGCTCTTGCACTGGCCAGCCCCCCTGGTGAGCCAGTTCATGTTGCTAATGTGTCAGGAAGATAATTCAATGCAATGAGCGTGAAGTCTGCTCCTGGTTTAGCAAGCTAAATCCGCTCACCGTGTGGCCAACCGCAGGTCAAAGTCTGTGCCAAGACAGGGGCAGGGGTGCTCAGCAACAGTAAAGGGAATGGGAAACAGGGAAGGGCTTTTGCCTCTTGGCAGCAGTAAGCCAGGAGGATGGCCCAGCTGTAACACCTATTCACTTCCCCAGGGGCTTTAACTCTGGAGTTGCCTATTTCAATAAGGCCAGACCAAAGCATACAAAAGTCATATATCACTTCCTCTACCATGACATAAAATCATAATCTAGGCTAAAAAATAAAGAGATTTTAAAATGAACCATTCTTTCATTGGTTTGCTGAGAATGTGCTTTTCATTCTACCAGTTGTTGTTTTTCACCAACATCAGGAATGACCTAATAAAAACACAAAACAAAACAAAGGCAAGATTTTCACAAGTCTTGAGAAACCAGAGACTTCATTGGCACTTTTTTTTGGTATGATCAAGCTAAATATCATGCGACCTATGGTAAAATACATAGTTTACAAGAATGCTCTTTCTGCTCTACATTGTTTTCCACAAGATGAAGCAAATCTAGTGTTTTTTAGTGCTGCCCTTATCCGATTACGTCAGGCTGAAGAAAGTTTAACCTCCTATTATCGGCTTGCCAGAAGAGATGCTTCTGTTTAAAGCAGTTCAGAAGAGCAGGGACAAGGGCTTGCGTATTTCTGTCTTTCTGGCTTTTCATTTTTCCTCTCTTTTGCACAGCCAGAATCGTACAATTCACTTTAGAACACAAGAATATAGTAATACACAATTATGATGAGTATACAGTAGAATTCCTCCTGATTCATAGCAAACAAATGAAAATGAAGGCTATATATTTCAGGGGAAATCAAATTTCAGTATGTTTTTCTATATAGATTATCTTTTCTTATAGCCTAGCTTCCAGATGGTGAATGATTGTTTGCTAAGCTAAACTCATGTTAGACAACAGCACTAGTTTTTAATTACATCTTTGAATACACAGTGTATTCAAGTGGAGGAAATGAGTTAAAGCTAGAAATTATTTATTGGATGAAACATTTAGTATGAGACTGCAGACAATTACAAGAATGTCTGCTTCTGGACTGAAAGACACAATTACTCCATTAGCTCAGTGGCAGAGAGATGGTCTGAGAGACAGCAGCAGTTGTCTCTCACAGCATGCTTTCCTCTTCAGTTAGTGAGATACCAAGCACAAATGAAGGGTGTCGTTTCAGTGACTTTACCCTAAGTGAACCCTTTGAACCAGCAGTTAAGGAGCTTTACCACTGAACACAATGCATTTTGCATTGTAATTTACTAAATAGAGTATACATTTTAGAGCCGAGTTTAATAACCTTGGAGTTTCTAAATTAAGTTTCATGTAGACGCTCAGACAGATAGTGAAACTGAAGCTTCAAGGTATTTTTATGGCTTTCTGCATGTGAAATCTAGTATTTCAAGTGATTTTTCAAACTCATAGATTTGAAATTCTATATTTGTAATGACTTGAGCAGATATAGTTCTCAAAATCTGAAGCTCATTCAACAGAGGTTAAGGAAAGCAAGATAGGATGGAGATTTGCATAGCTGCAGACAGTAATACCATGTTATCTTGTTCATACAGTTATTAAAGCTCCACTTCAAAATTAGGTAAATAAATTATCCCCACACTTTCTGTAGAAGACTATTTTATATATGATGTCTAAAATCACTTTCATTTCCTGGCCGTATTTATTCACCGTCAGTTCATGTCACATAATTAAAGATAAGATTAGGTTTACTAATTCCATTTCATAAGAAGTGAATATGTACAAGTGTGTACATAAAACAAATTTCAATAGCACTAGAGGTAAAAGCTTAAAGAACCAAGAATAGACCTTAAAGAACAAAATATTCACTTAAAGAATCAATACACACAGCAAATATAGGGCTTGAAGACAAGTGGTCATCAATTAAATAATTAATTTTGTTTTTCTTTCAACTATTTATAGTAATTTTAGGAATAACTGAGTGCAACTGATCTTAGTTATTAGGTGAACCTCTTTAACAGAAACATCAGCAAATTAATACTCTTAGGGGAAAATACAGTTTTGAAAACTTTTCCTGATGTATTTTAGATATGTGGCTGGTAGATATATTTGTGTAGAGTGAAATCTGAATCAGAGCAGATGTCATCTGAACCTTTTTTAATGTCAGAGGGAGCAGGATGGGTCTGGGTTGTAGGTGTCCTCCCTCTTGAGTAGCTCACACAGCATATCTGTTCCCATGTGTGACACAGGCAAGGTGTTTTATCCAACCCAAGGAGCAGGCATTTGTACTGATGGGACTAAGGCCAAGCTTCTCCCAGTTGTCTTCTGTTTTAGAATAAGTCAGGAAAGAGAAGATTAAGAATTTGTTTATCATAATGAACTGGAAGCAGTATATCACTCCCTCATCCAGGAATGATTAATGGGCTCTGCAGACCTTGCCATATACACACACAAACATAACTGATCTCATCAGCCCTGCAGCACACACTCCCAGGGCATTGCGCAGGCAAACATGACAGGGTCATCCCTGTCCTCCTTCCCCAGGGACTGAGTTGTTGATCCCTCCCTTTTTTTTTTTCTTTTAACATCAGACTTCTTTGCCTACACATGAGGCACAGGAACAGGTTGACCAGAGAATCTGTGGCTGCCCTCTCCCTGGAAGTGTTCAAGGCCAGGTTGGATGAGGCTTTGAGCAACCTGGTCTGGTGGAAGTTGTCCCTGCCCATGGCAAGGAGGTTGGAACGAGATAATCTTTAAGGTCCCTTCCAAGCCAAATAATTCTGTATTTCTATGATTTCTCTGCTGTCCAGTGGCTTGGGAAAGGACAAATCCCTCTTTCAATAGTTCCCGACATCATATGCAACCTAGGCTCAAAGTCAGGGTGGGCAAGGCTCCATCACTTCTTTTTTCCTCTCTCAGTAAGACACCGAGAGGACAGGGAGGCTCAAGGGTTACTGCTCTCTCTGCTTTCTGCTCATTGTGTGAGTAGCGGAGACTATCTGATAAATAGGGATGCAGACATTTACATGGTGCTACAAAAGAAAAAAGAAAGTTAAAAATCACACTAATTAAAAAAGTTGTGAAGTTTTTTTGTGTTTTTTTTTCATTTCTTATACACTGACACAGATTGCCCAGCTCTGCTGATGTCCTTGCCTTTAAGGGACTATTTGTAGAGTTAAGGAAATGAAAAGGAGGTAGAGATGGAATTTCCCTTTTTTAAAAGATCACAAATTGTCGAATTATAGAAGATGTCATCTGGGCAAAAGAACTCCACCTTCCAGAGTAGTTTTGTAACATGTACCTATTCCAAACATCAACTTCAGGCTGCCAGTAAAAAAAACACAACAAAACCCCCCAAAACCCAACAAAACCAAAGAATTCAATTATCTTAAAATATATATACTTTTTCTGTTTAGATGTGTCCGCTTGCTAATACCTGCAGGCTGGTGAGAATTTTGGTGGGGAAAAAACATGCAGCAGCAGCAACAGGTTTGCTCAGCATGGAAGTAAGTTACAGCAATATGAAGAAAATAAAGCACCTAACCAACATTACCCAATACTAACCAGGTACCTTGGCATGTAATGCTGCTTGTAGCCATACCCCTGCTAACTCCAGGGCAAGAAATTTTACACAAATCCTGCTCTTATTCTCTGGAAGCTAGTGAGAGCCCTTATGCATTAACCAGCACTTCTACACATCAATGTAACAAACATGTCACAAGAACTCTTGATAGTTTTATTTCCATATAATATATCCCTTACAGATTTGAGGACTACTTTCTCATAGCTGTCACTGTACAGTATGTCTGTGCCCAACACTGAAAAAATAATATTTCATATTCAAAAGAATCATAAGGTCATTGCAGTATATTAAAAACAGTACAATTTGGAAACTTCTTATTTACCATCTCTTTGTGCCATGCAAATGTGATTCCAAGTTTTACTTTAAAATTATAAAGGCCAACAGCTTCCACTATTAAAAGTAAATGTAGAGTTCCTCACATAACCAAACCCCATGACACTGGAAATGGAGCTTTAAGAAAATCCGCACTGAACATTGATAAGAGTAGTGAATGTGGAAGACACTGCTAAAGTGACTCACAGAAGAAATATTGCTGAGGTCATTTTTGTTTCTCATCCTGGCTTCCTCCTGGCAAGCTTCAGTTCACTCTGCCTTAATTCTGGCTGCAATATGGACAAAATAGTCTGCAACTCTGATGAAAACTAGTGCAGATAATGCAAAATGTCAGTAATGCATCTGAGACTTCCTGGAGAAACCAAACAACAAGAAATCTTCTTCAGTAGACTTGCAGCCTAACTGAGGTGCAAGTCAGAGCAGTCTATCAAGGTAAAGAGAACACAATAAACTAGAATACACCAGATAAAACTCAGGAACAATAGAGTCGTATGATTTTTTAAAATGATCCATGAAAAAATTCATTAAGGAAGCTTCAGGATACACGACCCAGAATTATAAAAGTAATTTAAAATACAGTAAAACCTGCTTCCTCCTATTCCAGGCCTCACTGCATGTCTCATTCTCCAACTTCAGCTAGGAAGCTGTGCAACAGTTTGAAGTGTCTGTAACCAGCTCTGACGACCTGCCTGTGGGTATCATGACTGTAATGAGGTAAAATGGGTATAGAATGTAGCTTTTTTCCATTCTACTCAGTTTTTACATGAAACTAAAAGGTAGAATATTTTAGTCCATAGACTAAACTAGAGTAACTCTGAGATCATTTCATTCCATGGTGTCATATTAAAAAGATAATATATCCTATTGCAAGAACTTCTAAGAAGAGTTTAACCTTAGATCAGAGTGTTTCTTATTGGTATTTCTATGACAGATATAAATGTGGTTAATGAGATTTTAACACATGTTTCTGAGTAGTTCACTTAATTGCTTTACACTGGCTTAAAGTGACCTTTAAAGGTCACTCCCCACCGACTCCTTGCTTTACAATTACTGGAGAGCTATCTACCATTTTAAAAAGACAAAATTTACACTGAATAATAATAATGAAGAAATAAAGGTCCTTGTCTCCTTTTCTAGTGAACACCACCGTTGGATTTCAGACTCTAGAATTCCTTACTAAAGAGGTAAAACTGAAAGGTAAGGAAAGAGATATTTTTCTACAGGTCACCTTCAAGAAAGAACAAAAAATTTAATCTCATCAACATCTGCAGCCAGACTTGGCAGGAATTTCTCTCATAAACATTTAGAAGCACCTTTACTTTAGCCTTAGAGTCCTAAATTTTCAAAATTACTGACCAGGTAGGCCCAACTTCTTCCTCACTCAACTTTATTTAATTTTGTTATTTAAGCTCTATTCAAGAGTGAGCACAAAGTTAAAGGCTGTCTTTCGCTGGAGCACTCAGCAGCTCCCAGGCATGATGGGTGACAGTTCTGTCACATTTTCTCATCCTTTTCAAGAACCCTTGTATCCAAACTCATGGAGATTGCAATGGGCCCCCTGTCACCTTGAGATATCACAGATACAGGATAAAATGTGGGAAAAAATGACTTTCTATGCAGTAAGATATTTTTGTGGTCTTTCCTTTTGCATGGTTAGGAACGTTCATGGGGTTACCCCAAACAGCAGGCTAGGTATATACTTCTAAACAAGAGAGAACGAAGGAACAAACTGGAGTACTGTATTCATGATGGTCTATCCTGCTGATAATCATAACTGTTAACAGAATTTTGGCCCATGCCAACTAGCACTCACCAACAAAATGTCCAGGAAAGGCTTGGAGGACAGCATCCACAGGGGATCATTTCCAATAGATAGTATGGACAAAACTGAAACAGGTTTTTGTTCCTCTAAAACAGTGCTCCAACAGGATTTGAGCCCCAGGGAGTATTGCATTGAATCAAGAGGTGACAAGTTTCCTGATTGATCTGCCTTTCCCTGGACTGCAATAAAGGAATATGGCAGTCTGAACACCTTTGGCTCTGACGCAGAAAATCTGTTAATTGAATAGTGCATAACCTTTAAAAATAATCTACTTCAAGCGATGAAGTCATTCATGGGGAGCTATTTTTCTCTCCAGAGCATGACATCCTAAATATAATTAGTGGTAATGCTTCATGACTTCCTTCCTACCACTTTTCTCTACATCTTTCATCAGCTAAGCTTGAGAATGGTAGACTAACGGGCAGTGCTCGTGTAGGAGAACCTTGAATCTGTCTTAGCAATTGAGCTACTGATTGGGTTATTTGGTCTTCTCTTGAAAGCAGATGGGCAGATTCCACATTTTTATGACAGCAGCTTACATTAGCCTTAGTGGTATTTGTATCCATTTGCATCAGGACTGAATTTAATATGCAAACTTTTATCAACTGTGTCTGAGTATTTGTTGATGATCTGTTGACTCCAGCTGAATACGCTTGCTGGGTTTATTCTTTCTATGTGTGTTTTCTGGATGTCTTTCTCTTAGCAGTTTCATAAACATGCATTACTGAACAATTTGTGTAGATCATCATTATCCACATTTATTGCAAGTGAGATACTGTAAGCTGCTAATAGAATCAAGTCCTTCATAGATGTCTCATTCAGTCTCATAGACTTCATTAAAAATAACAAGGATGACCAAACACAACAGTTTATGTCCTCTCAAAAATGCATGAGAACATAAAAAAATGGAGACTATCAGGCTGAACAAACTGATCAGAAGAGGATTCCTCATTAAGGTTGTACCAAAAAATAAATGTGACAAAATTTCCTTTGCCGTAGAAAAGGTATTACCCCTCAGCCAAGCCGAAGTAATAGATTGTGCAATTACTCATCTACCATATAGAAAAGGTGGGTTTAAATAGTTTCTCTTAGTCTAGACTTTTTTTGCTTTTCTGGCCATATTGTATGTTCTGTATTAGAGGTCTCACGTGTCTCCTCATCTCAACATTCTCTGATTCTCTGCTGTCACTTTTTATAATTAGTACCTATCGCTTGGTGGTCCACTAGGCAACTGCAGAGAGCTACTTGTTGCTTCCCTGCCTTTAGTAAAAGGGAAATTTCTTGAGGAACAAGTTAGGAGGCTTCTTCTAAATATTTACTCTTCAGCAATAATTAATTTATATACCTAATTATTGACAAGGCCCCTCATTCTTAAAATGTTTTTTGTTTGTAGTCTGTATTATGGCCTGACATAAAATGACAAAATCAAGGGTCACATAATTCATGCTACTTCAGCAAAGGATCAAAGAATTTTTTTACAGCTTATAGTTACTTAACCTATTCTAATCTGATGTCAGAAAAGACATACTGTAAACACAGAAAGAGCTTTGCAGCAAGTCAGTGCTTTATGGAAATGACCACCTATTTCACAGTAAATGACACTATTTCTAGAAAACAAGATTTTTCATTTTTGTAGTGCGAAAGCCTACTTTACATGGAGGTGGATAATAATTTATTTTCCTGTCCTAGAAAACATTTTTAATTTCCATCATGTATCTCCTGTGCCATCTTTTCTTCTGCATGATGGAAGGACGACCTATGGAAGATTTTTGCCAGTGTGACAGAAGGAGTACAATCAGCCAAAGGAGAAAACAGCTCTTTCGGACAACAACCTAGCCACAAGTGCCCTCAGCTGGCACGCAGAGCATGAAGCCATGGCACGGCTTTGCCTGATCCTGTGTGCCAAATTTCTGAAGATCCCAAAGCACGGCACAGCAGGTCAGCTATGCTTTCCAGAGCTGTTCATTAACTATTCACCAGCTAAGAGAAAGAATGATTGAATACGCCAAAGGTCAATTTTTCCATGACACTGGGTGACCAGATCTCTATTTTGAGAGGTGCCCGATAATTTGAATGCAGAGAAGAACAAAGCAAATGCTCATACAATCCCATAGCTTGGTGCAGTAACCTCCATCCTAGTAAGATGATGGCTGTAGTTTCTATGCCAGATAATAGAGCAGCTTGAACTTCTATCAATCACTCACTAGTCTGCCTAGCCAGGGCAACTGGCAGAGAAATTTTGAGCAGAGGTTCATCCAGAGCACTGAGAGTTTTCAGAGAAGGTTAACCACCATTTTAATGCTTTATATTTTCTGAAAAACAATGCTTTTTAACACAATATTACCCACTGTCTCAGGAGAGTTCTCTAGAATTCCTGCTTCCAGCAAGTGCTCCACTTGGGTAATTAGGAGGGCAGCAACTGACCAGGCTTGACTACACTGCAGAAGTGGGGCAGCCACAAAAGTCATCATCTGAAAGAATCAATCACCCAGGCTGTGCAAAGGATGAGCCTGGTGGAGTAGATGCATGTGCAGCCTGATACAACCTTTGCACCCAGTGCCTGTTGGCCAGTACACTGGCAGGCATGCCTGGCAGGCTGTCCCCAGGTAGTCCTTGGACTGTTCACAAATGGTAGGCAGAGCTCCCTCTGCTCCTGGATGCTTTGAAGACTGGTCATGGGCAGAAAAACCGACATATCCTACATTTTTGATGATGCTTAAATTAATCCTTCCCCAACTCAAGAAAATTTCAACACTACAAGTTCTTTCAAAGTGAAAACAATTCTGTGTGATGATCTGCATGGTCTCCCCAGTACAATGAGGCTCAGCTTTGATGTCCCTCCACACTAGTAAGTGCAATTTCACTCAGTTATGTTTAATGAAGTGCTGCATACGAAGTATGTCAAGTTTAGAACATCTTTGCCTGTCAAGCTCATCACTGCAGGATGTGCTTCTGTGACACAAATGTCAATACATATCCTTCCTGCTAGATTAGACATCTTTGTGCAGAGGTTCAAGCTGGTTGTTCATTGAACAAGACTTCATTTATTTTCATATCAGTTCCCCTCCATCAGGAAATACACTCAATGTTTTTGTTTTTCTTTTCTCCTCCCTCCCCCCCCCCCC
>Ga0065711_1002444_pt1 | contig 34449 bp, 11 predicted proteins | sample Hoacrofraction12_FD_59098 | JGI IMG/M metagenome (GOLD analysis project Ga0065711, IMG submission 59098) | Hoatzin crop microbial communities from Cojedes, Venezuela - Epithelial fraction 12 v2 (version 2) | ecosystem: Host-associated > Birds > Digestive system > Esophagus > Crop | place... | reverse complement strand
CCCCCCCAGGTGGGAATCTCTTACTGTGTCCTTATCTTAATAGTTTTTGCCTTTTAAGCAAATAATACCACACTTACAATATAATTATGTTTATAGCGAACAGTATTAAGGCCTTCCCTACTCTTCAGTTAAGCTGTAAGCACAATGCAGTTCATTACACTGAGCCAGGTTGGAGTTTGCCACATTCCCTCAGGCTTCAGTCATAAATGCATAGATATGATCATCACATATATGTTTAGGAAAACTAGATACTAAGCAGTTAAAGAAACACACTGATGGGATCCTTTGCAACGAGAGGCTGAGGGCATGCTGGGAAGTCCAGGGCCTGCACAGTTCACAGCTATCACACAGAACTCCTTCTGTATCTTCCAGTAAATCATTCACTTTGAATCTGGTACCTAAAGACACACATGTTGCAGTTATGCAACTCTTTAATCATCCATAAAAGTGTTCCCAAGTGATCACTAATTTTTTTAAAAATTGCTTTTGGATTGAGATAAACTAAGCAGAAATTTCTGCTCACAGACTGCTGGACAACAATGCACATTTCAGGGCTTCAGGGAGCCCCTTAACTAGGTCTCACCTTCACTTCTCCAGCGGTCTGCTCCATTTTCGTAACTCTTTCCCTAAGGAGGAGATGGAATTTTGATGCATATAGTAGAGGAAAAATGCATAATTTGCTTTCCACTAGATTATGGTCCATCGCCTGGTATAATCATACATGCTGGGGAAAAATATCTTCATGGCTTGCTCCACTGACTTCAGTGGGATTGCCCATGACGTAACGAACTCAATAGAGTGGCTAAGATTTTCACAATGTAGCCTTCAAGCAAGGTTAAACCTCCATTCAATTTTGCAAAAAACCTCAGTAATTGAATAATTTGCCTTGAAAAGTGTTTCCATTATTTACCATAAATAACAATGGTGCTTTAAGGAGGATATTTTTGGATAGTGTGATTGACTGTAACTTAATTAATATGAAAGTCCAACATTTTGAATAAGGCAGAGGAAAGAATCCAACAAAGAACCAAAATATTAACATAAAAGGAAAAGCAAAAGTCTCGTTAGTCAGATGCTGCTGTTGATAGGAACACTCCCATGTGTTATACAAGCTGTGCTAGGCATGGATCATATGGTTGCTATCTGATGGATACAACAAAATCAGTCACTTGTTTAACTCAGTTCTGGTCTAAGTCAGGGAAAAGCAGTCAAATTTAGGTAGGGATAAATGTAAAATACAGATGCTTGAAACTGGGCACCGAAACCCATAAATGTGACTTTCAGATGTGCTGAATGTTCTGCCCTCTCATTGTTGCTCGTGGCTATCAAGCCATTTCCATTTGAGGGCTGAAAATCTCGCTTTGAACAACATACGTCAAAATAGTATCTATATCCCTGATGACTTATTCCTTGATTAATCAATAATCAGCTTTGCATTCAAAGCTTATCTGACTTCCCTTCTGCCTACATAAAACAGATAATAATCTTGGTCTGACCTTGGACTGGATCCATAGTGACTGGGGCACAAAGATTGCTGACTTTCTTCCTTTTTTCTGTGATGTAACTTTGCACTGGGGAGCCTCCATTCTGGGCTGGGAAGTTCCAGGTGATGCTGACATCTTCCTTCCTGACATCTACAACTTCAGGCTGACACCTTCAGGCTGACACCTGTCTCAGAAGCTCTACACAGAAAAAAAAAAATCAAATTAGCACAGTACAGTCAGAGTCATTGATTCCAAATTGTGCGTATGTGTTATGTGTGTGTATAAATATATATGTATGTATGTACACAGAAAGAAGTCAAGGAGGGTAACTTGTATGTTAAGGTTTATTCATGGCCACAACCTTTTTATAAAGACCCTTTCTTTGCCATCTACTTCTTTTTGTCATTTCAAATGTTGAAACATTTCAATTCTTGCACTTTTTCTGCAAATGAGCTCTTTCTGTGATGCATTATAGAGTGGCTTAGAAATGGCTTCCCTAATCCATATGAAGTTTGGACAAAAATTCAAAGTTTTAGGTGAGAACTAATATATATTACTTCAACATGGTAATTTTCTTTCTGAAATGTTTCGATAGACCAGACTTGCTGTTTTTACTGTGTCTTCTGTGATACACTCTGGTCTTGGGGAAAGGGGACTTGAAATCCCCTTTCATTGGGGATCCGAGTCCATAAAGGAAAAACGGGAACAAGAGGTACCTGAACTCCCAGAAGGTAGTTCAGCAGTGTTTTCTAACCAAGCTAGTTTTTGGCTGACATATTTTCTATTTTGGCTGCAAAACAAAATGTTTTTAAGCATTCCCTTTTAAATTGTCTTCCCTCCTCTCCCACAATATTTTCCAGAGAAAGCCACTTTTCACTTCTGTATCCCACTAAGCTTATGTAACTGACACTAGAACAGTGCGTTAGCCAGTCGTCTCTCGCAACCAGTCCATGGTAAAGGGTTTCTGAGTCCACAAACGCTTCTAGTGAAAGGACCTGGTTCTTTGTTTGATACTGGCCATCAGCCTAAGCACAAGGCAGCTTCTAAACTCTGCCCTTGGAATGTGGCCCCTGAAGCACAGGGGACAGTGTTCTTTTGAGGACTGGCAAGGAGAAAGAGGATAAAACCAATGGGAAGCGGGACTGTGAAATCACATTAAAAACAACTGGCTAACAGGTTCTCCAGAAAAAATGTCTTCTGTTTCCAGGGGCTTGATAAGGCCCTCCGAGTTGATGGCACGTATTCTGAATCAGCAGGCTTTCCGTTCCTCTACCTTCTCTGTAGCAAATGTGGTGTAGTTGCTATCCACCACCCCTACTTTGAGCCACGATTTTTTCTCCAGCCATGCTCCTCTTGATGACGAAGTGAGTCACCTGCTTTCCTCCATTGCCTTTGGGTGCTTTCCATCTCATTTTACATTTTCCCCATGTGTTACAGGAACTCTGCTTTCCCCTGTTGGGGGATTTAGTTTGGCTGCAGCGTGAGCAGCTGACCAGAGTGACATGGAGGGCTATTATTTAGAGGGTCATATCCTGTCATGGTGTAAGTCAGTGTAGATTACAGCAAAATTAAACTGTCTTGAATCACTTGATTTGATAATTCAGAGTCTGCTCCATGGCAAGATTTTTTAAAAAGAAAGTCTGAATTACAGTGTTTGTAACTCAACATACCTACTAGTGATCATCCTGCTATAACATGATTAATTTAGGACTTAATAACAAAGTTGAGGTAAGGATTCCCAGAAGCCACACCACAGCCATTTTTCAGATTCAGCATAATGGCTCCACTGTCTTCTCTCCCACAGGTTTTGATTGTAACGCAGTCACTGGCTTTCTTCATCACCGCTTTCTCTTCCTTTGTCACCTCAGTATCATCTTTGAACGATGTGACTTTGGGCACTGGCTTTGTCTTGCAAGGCACCTTGATACTTCCTGTATGCTTAGTCTTCAGAGTAACACTGCATGCAGCAAAAAGCTTGAGGACAGATTCTTCAGTAACTGGAGAATCTGGAAAGAACAGAAGACATCTGAAAGCTGCAGCTGCAAATATAGCTTGACATCTTTCCTGTGTCTGCGAGTTCCCAGAAAAGGTGGTCCAAAGCTTCATACAATCCTTCATGTTTTTAATAGAAGAATTCTGTATTTTGTGAAAGTCTTTGGGGATGCTCAAAATCTTCACTGTGTTTTGACTCAGTTAATTTAGTTCTGTTTCATGTAGAGGGAGCCAGCTGACCTCCTTTAGTAGTTCAGCTCAGCAGAAAAACAGGGACCTTTGGGAAATAGCAAGCCTCAAAGCTCCTCACTTCCCTAGGGCCTAGAGATTTGATTCCAGGTGGTTTCTAAGTTTTGCAAGGCACAAGAAGCAGCCCTTCGTGCTGTTCTCCCCTAAGGCCATACTGGGACATCTATGATCATGCTAAAGACAGTAGAATCAAAGTTAGGTACTGCTTGTAAAGAAAACGCTCCCTCATTTGTTACAAACTAATATGGGAAAATGATAAGGATGTCCTGCACACAATAAAGATAAATAGCCAGGTTCCTAAACGTATTTGGTGTTTTTCCTTTTATTTTTGTGTATGTCCAGAAATAACAATCCTCTGCTGGAAGTCATAAAAAGGCATTCAAAAATATTTTTGAATGCAGGAAAATCAACCTTCCCTATACCACACTCTTGCTGTGGATGGGTTTTTACTGCAACGCCGGTGTGATAAATATTTGGTGCCGCAGCAACAGCACCTGCACTGCTGTGTGTGTCCCGCTGTCTGTGCAGCAGTATCTATGATCCAGGGGACAGAGCAGTGCGTTGCCGGCTGCAAGCGAGCCTGACGACCCGTCTGGCACCATCTGGCTGCCAAGCGCAGAGTAATGCCCATATTTATGTATTCCCATATAGAATTTCAGAAAAGGTGTTTTTCTGGTTGCTCATGACAACAACGTTTGAAGTACAGGCTCAGGCCAAAATTCTTGATCGCTGATTTACAAACACAGAAGCCTACACTTACTCATTTAAAATCAATCAGTACGACTGTTCAATTTTCTCCCCTCGGGGAACAAAGAAGGAGAAAGAAGAGGTTTTGCTCATGCACGTAGATAAGCCTGTAAAATGGTACAGGCCCAAGTAAGGAGACGTGGTGAAGTACTGATTCTGCAAGTGTTTGTGTACGCCTCGTAAAGAGCAGTAAGGAGATGGGGTGGCTACCTCCAATGGCAATGGTTGCTCCACTCGTCTCTGAACGTGTACTTCCCTTCACGCTCCTCTCCCATTCTGTCAAGGACGAGTTTATGGATGGCTCCCTGCTTCACTATCCAGATCCTCTTCATGTCCATCATTTGACAAGAAGATGGGAGGCAGAATGACCCGCACTGCAACAAACACCATCTTGAACCCTGGCCCTGAATCCTCTGATCAAAATTTCCTGCTCTAAGACGACTAAGCGATCAGGATTTCTAGCTCCTACTCTGGTAAATGCTCTGTGATCTATGGACAAAACAAATGGAGTGTTATGGGGACAGAGTGATCTGTGTACCTGCATAGACGAGCCGCATGGCATGTAATGAAGGGTGTGCATTAGCATGCAAAGGCTACATTTACTGATTACTCTGAAAATCAGACTGGAATGGGGAGAAGGGTGGGTGGTGAGAAGCCAGCCTTGTGGGAAAGAATGAAAGTCTACAGGGTGAGAAAATGGGTTAGCAAATGTGAAAGCTTCTTTACAGGAGACCAGGAAGAAAATTTTTGAAAAACCCAAGATTCAAAGCCAAAACTTAGTAAGACTAAGGCTGTAGTAGACCAGGAAAGATTAGATCCATTCTTGTCTGATCTGTCCATCTGTTAGTCCTTAATCAAAAGCCCTTTATCAAACCAGGCCAAGTCCCACAGTAGCCTTTTGGAGCAAACTTCCCACTAGGGTTTTGCTGCCTTTCATTATACTGACAATACCATGGGTGTTTTGCCTATTTGTTGTCACTGAGCCATATTCCTTCCACCTTCACGTCATTCAGGACAACACAGAGCATGTCAGGATCCCCAGCATGAACGTCACACACATACTCTTCATAGTTGCAAATGTCTTTGAAAGAAATCCCAGTGGACGCATGTGAACAGAAAAACTGCAGAATGATTGTTGACTGAGCCACTTCAAACACTAAGGAGGTATCTAACAGCAGAAAGACCTCATAAGAAAATGGACAGGCCTGCAGGACAAAAGTGGTTTAGTGAACTGGACATCACAGGAAGAAAGGGGGATGGAGAAAAGGCTGCTCCTAACTAGTTCTCGCCCTTCTTTATGGGTGTTCACTGCAGGCAATGTAGCTACAGCAACGCAAAAGCTGAAGCAGAACACAGCCTCTAGGCACTGCTCCAGACCCTTGGCTGGTCCAGAGGAGCTGTCAAACCAGCCAAACACTTCCGCTACTGCCTACATAATATTTGTATCTGAACCTGAACTCCGCGTGGGGAAAGATGAATCTGTAACTAAGGCACCAGCCTGCAATTCTAGTGTGCACAGGAGTCCGAGTCAGCTCTGCCACACTTTTCCAGCTTACCTGTGCCACAGAAGTGGTTTCTGTCCCAGAGCAGTGGTTGGAGCAGGCCCCTACCCCACACTGTGCCTTCAGGTCACCCTGGCCATGGCCCAGAGAGGGCACTCACATACCAGGCCTGGTAACTATACTCCGGGGGCCAGGGCTTCCTTGTCCACCACCAGCCACATTCAACCCTGGCCACAGACTCCTCATCAGGCCGCATACCTGGAAAGCCCAGGGCCACATGGCCAAAATGCAACCAATGGAGTGACCTCCACCCAAGTCCACACACCAGGACAGGGCTTGCAGGGCATCATCTGACACAGAAAACGCAGGACGATTAGGAAGAGACCAGCCTCCCAGAGACATCTGTCAGGGATGGGCACTAGGGCAGATAAATCTTCCATGTGAGAAAATCTGCTTGACTTCACATCTGAGCTTCTTTTGGCCCCTGAAGTTTCCTTCATACCATCCTACCAATTGAATATTCAGTTGTTCCTGAATCTGTGAAAGATACACTAATACAATTTTATCCTCCTTCCATGCGGTTAATTTTAAAATGGTCTTAAAATGCTACACTTTTCATGGAAGGCACCTAGGCATTGTTCAAAGCCAGTCTACATCTAACAGAAGTCATCTCAAATACTAACAGCCACCAAAATCCACACCGTATCTTTGAAATTCTTCTCCAGCCTATGCTGAAAGCATGAAGCTAAGCTTCCCAGCTTTTTTTCTCCACTCGTAACAGCGTTGAATTTTTCTGTAAAGATCATAGACTTAAGTTTACAGCATCATTAATGTTACTGCAAAATTAATTCACAAAACAAATGTGATATTAAATATTTACCAGCCTCATGTTGTGCTGATGGTCCTCAGCAGACTGCAGCCAAATGTCCCATGGGTCACTTTAAAGAACCAGGATAAGAATTCATTAGGACAACCCTGATTAAAATAAAAAACACAGTACACTTTACTAGGATGGTTTAGGTGATACGTGCAAGGACTTAAATGGAAGATTTACTGCTTTATGCTTCTACCACTTTATAAGAAAAGGGAAGTCCTTAATTATTATCTGCATGCTACCAAGAGGGGGCAGACTTACATCTTATTCTATGTTAAACAATAAACAGACTGCAGAGCAGTGTTATCTCACATCAGTTTCCTAGTTGTTATAGCAAAGCAGCACTGCTCCTCTGCAGAGTTCACTGAAGAACAGTTTAAAGACTACTATTCCTCCTCCTGTTCCTCTCTTGAGTCATTCATGCTTACCTTCCGCAGTTACACTGGCACTGCTGTCCTGCTTATTAGGGTCACTGCCTTGCATAGCCTATGACTGCTGTGCAATCTCCCAAGTCACTCAGCTCAGCAGCATTAGTGATAAGCTCTGCTTTCGTCCCTTAATGCTTCATGATGCACTGAGAAGACCTTTCAATCACTTCTCCATTCTAACATCTCCTTCAGGGTGACGTCTTCAGAAGTCAGCACACACTCCAGGCAGGCTTTTCCCTTCTTTTCCACTTGGGTATTCTTGAGATTGCTGACGAATTGAACTGGAACCCCTGGGAAAAGGGAAGGGGTTGGCAAGAAAAAACGGCACATACCAGCAATCAAAACAGGAGGCTTTGGCTTCGCAGGATATAATATGGGCTCCTGTTCAGGAGAGACTGCAGGCTTTGGACTTAACTTCCAGTGTGAAAATGAGGCCTTGATGTTCCTCTGCTTGCCTGTCCACAGGCTAGCTTTATGAGACTGCAGCTTCCATTTTTTTCAGCTCAAGTTCTGGGACTTTGTGTTTCAGCTTTATGGATTTTGCAGCTCAAACCCTGCTATCTTGCATTTGATCCACTCACTGCCCAAAGATACTTACTTTGCATTACTTACGATCAGTGAAGAGTCTTCTGCACTAGATCTCCAGTCTCAACACTGAGTTCTTTGAAGTCATTGGACAGAACACCCTTATTTTCATTGTGCGGGCCAATCCATCATCAGATGCAATGATTTCATGCTTATCATCCCACTTCAACTCTTTCCCGCTGAACTTCTAGGTGAAGTTTCGCACTTTCTTTGGCAGGCAGATTTCAAACACTGCTGTCTGTCTTTCAGTCACTTTCAGTGGTTTCAATTCTGTGAGGAGTCAGGGGCTTACCTGTTTAAATATCAAACAGACAAATATTCATTCTCTTATGCTTAGTTCCTGACTTCAGTTTTCCTACACTAAACAGCCAGTCTTCAGTGAAGTAATTTTGATTTCTTTCTTGGATGGTAGCAGAAAGATCAATTCATGCCTTCAACTTTAGTAGAAATTAAGCTAACTACAGTTCACAATGTTCAGTAAAAGTTCCATGTAATCCTACAAAGCTGATTACCAACAGACATACTGCTTTTCTGTTCAGTTCTTCTGTCTTAGCTCTGCTTTGTTTTCTCACCTTTACTGTAGGTCACTGTAAAGTGAAATGGCTTCAGGCAACTGCAGATGACATCTAAAAGCATGCCTGGAACCATTTGGCAAGCTGAAGGAGGACTGACATCTTCCTGCACTCTCTCAAGAGTGCTGCAGTGCCTGGCACAGGATCACTATTTGGCATAAGTGAGGTAACCTACCACACTACCACACAGCATGTGCCCAAGCCCTGCCAAGAGCTTTGTTAAAAAGATAAGTACAACACTTGAAGCATGGTACTCATGGCAAAGCTTTTCTTTAAGAGGTGGTCCTACTTCAATAAAAGGTAAGCTGGGTGGGTAGCATCACTTTTACTTAGCAGTGATTTAAAGCACGTTTGCTGTATATCATGTGGTTGGTTTTCTTTCAAACAGCAGGCACACATTTGGGTGGTTGTAGGAAGCATATGCAGATGAAAAAAGATCATTGTTGTTATGCCTATGCCTATCCACTCACTCCCAACTTCTGTAACATTGTTTAAGCAAAGTTCACTTCCACTAAAAGGACAGTGCCAAGGTGCATTTTGTCATTCTCATCTTTTTCACTAAACCTGGTTCAAATTCAGCAGTGACTCACACCCCTGCCACACTGACGTCAGTGGAGAATTTGGCTTATTATGTGTAATAACTAGGCTTCAAAGTGAAATCTGCTATCTCAGGAAAGGTGTTTTCACAGGGGTGTTCTGGATTTCTGTTTTAGCATAATAAGACCAGTGAATCATGAATGTTGCAAAGACATATAAATAAAATAGATCACAGTTTGGCCCACCAATTTTGACCCTCAAATTTTTGTCTGCAGCTGTTGACATTGTATACCAAACCTCATGTATCCAAGAACAAAGATTAGCTATCAGTCTCAGCAGAACAAAGAGTTTCTTGTCAGCCACAAGACGCCTGTAGGTGCCTAGGTCTTTCCCATTTACAATGGTGATGCACAGCATATATTTCATACCCATACGCTTTGTATTATTTTTTTCTCTGGGAATACAGGGAACACAAAGGCTCCTTCCCATAACAAGCACAATGCCTGCACTTTTGAAAATATGTTCTTTTTGTGCAGTGGACGTAGAAGGTAAGACACACAGCGCTCAGTTTAAAGTCAGCAGGGGACAGATTCTTTCATCCTGCTACTCCCCACTCTACTTGAGGCAAATCTGACCTGCAAAGACTCTCCATTTTGTCTAACTTAAAAATTCTTCCAAGTCTAGTTGTTAGTAACTGGTCTAGTCACTAATCAAGCCAGACCTCTAGAGCTTACCTTTGGTCAAGCTCAAGGATACTGTGTAGATGGCATCAGTGCAGGTATCGGACACTACACACTTTTAGTTATCTACATCTCAGGAGAAGTATTCAAATCGGAAAGAAAAAAAAATAAAGCAAGCAATAAGCGAAAGCTCCACATAGGTTGGGGCGGTGGGGAGCAGATATGGCAAATGTATTAATGAATTCCTCTTTTGATTTGTGTTCAAATCAGCATTTTTTTAATTATTAACAGAACTGACTTGTTGAAAATCCAGAATCCCTGAAGGCAGAATTTGAGGCCAAATCCAATGCTCCCTCCTGCCTAAAGATCCTTCACAGCTTTCCTAAAGCCCCAGAAACAGACAGAAGCCTTTCCACTGACAGTGACGTATTTTGGATCAAGTCCATTCTTGGCCTGAGGCAGCAAAATGAAGCCACATTTCTTCTCAGAGACACCCTTTTATTCTGGTGCTCTGCACTGAAAGTGAGTATCACCCCTGAACCGCACAAGCAATACAGAGACCAGAGGAGGGTGAATGGAAGCTGTTGGACTTAAGACTCTGGAGTACTGTAGGAAAAGAAAAAGAGTTTGACCTGCTCCATCTGGCAGACTTGTAAACAAAGAACTGCCTGAGAGAAGAGGTGAATTAGAGTGAACTAAGAATTAAGGAGAGAGGAGAGAAAGGGACAAAACAAGGAAAGTACGGAAAAGAACAGAAGGGCAGCACTCTTGCAGCCACAGGACATCACAAATTAAACAGGGTTGAACTGGGATATATGTCTTGAATCTTATGAATTATTAAAATTTTGTGTTGGTTTTGCCTGAATGGCACACAAGAGGCATTAGGGCCTCATTAGGCTAAATACAAAACCAGGTAACAAAAATAATGGTTCCTGCTCTGATGCTCTTCTCTGTTGATCGGAAAAACTGAGCTATAAATGCACAACAGTATTTGAAAGTAGCAGTACTGCAGTAGGCTGACTGCAAATGGTGACATTTTTATTGCTGCTGAGGAATACTACAGTGCTTTTCTTCTTTACAGTTTTTGCTATGGAAATAAAAAAAAAATAACCAGCTAACGGCAAGAAAAAAAGATGTGTTACCTTAGCACATACTTCTTAAAAATACTGTCAAAAACATTCTGGATCCTTCTTCTATTGGTACCCACTCTTTCATTAGGCTTTGGTTTACTTTTAACTTCAGCTCAGGATATTGCTTTGTCTCCTAAAATTCAAGAAGAAACGTTGGAATTCATGAATGTATGAGTGAAATGGAACAGGGGCCTGTTACCTACGTTCTCTGTTTGGGTTTATTTTAAATGCATGGTTTCTTTTCCTGTCTGCTTTATGGAGGAGATTAGATTAAACTTGCTTTACTTTACTTAGTGTACATATTACAAGTTTACATCCATCACAGATACCACTTGGGAATGAAATTTGTTCATTAGCTCTGCACACTGACAGGAATGATTTGTGATTTTTTTTCTGATATATAATAAAGACTGATACGATCTTTCTGTCACTTTAGACAGTTATAGATCTGTCATATGGGAGAGATTACACATGATGGAAAGGCTTATTTACTTATGCATTAAAGGTCACATTCTTCCAGCCCCAACCAAATAATTTGATCATGAGTTTTGCATAAACAAGAACTGCTGTATTTTATTCAGTAAGGACATATGTGCAGCAGCTAAAATGAACAGCAGCTTTCCCACTGATTTTGACTCGTCCAGGCCAAATCTCTAAAAACAGCGAGGACAGGCACAGGTAACTGCAGTTTGCACCTGATTTATTTATCGCCCTTCCAGTTGTAGAAGATGACAGACAATATTTACTTCCATGAGGTGGATGAATATACCTAAGAGCACCTGAAAATGCAGTCAGTTATTGGCATGCACTAAGTAAAGAACTGTCTTTCATCAGAAATTGTTGTTACTTACCTTCGGGTGTTGCCAGTGGACAAGGTTTTTCCACAAATTCAGGAATGCTTTCTCCAGCAACTATCTCAAAGGAGCATGTCACCATGCTAAAAGATTCCAGTAAGGCAGAAGACTTCCTAGAAACAACTTCTTTGGTTGGGGAAAAAATACATTAACCAAGCAGAACAGAGAGATAATGTTTGAAGGATTTATTTACTGGGAGTGGGAAAGGGTGGATACAAGAAGAAGCCCTGAAACATAAAGTTACAGAGAGAATTGCTCCAGTCAGTTATAACTCTTGGGAGAGGAATATTTGTGTAGCAGGAAGAGTGCTAGCTGTCCATAGGAGACTGCTGATCGATTCCTCGCTTCTTTCCAGCCTCTCTGTGGGATTTTGCTCTCTCTGTACCTGTCCTGCCATCTACACAACGGGAAAACTGGGCTGCCTTGCTGCACAGGGTTGCTGCAAGGTACTTTGATATTCGATGTCATTCAAGAAAGGCAATAAAATTGGTCGTATCGTAAGGCCCATTAGGACTTACTCTCTTCTGCACAAGGAACTGTACTAAGCTCCTGAGTGCTGCTTGTGCCCTATGTTAAGACAAACGCCCGTAGTTTAAGACAAATCCTCCTCCTTTAAACTGTTCATTTCAGGAGCCTCCAAAGAGCTGCATTTTTCTATCAGAATAAACCCATTTAGTTTGTTTTTGTATAAACTAGTTCTTCAGTTCAGATAAAACTGTATTTTTTTTCCAGCCAGACTGACCAGTTAGGAGCTGGCCCTGAATACTCATTTCCAACAGCTCCACGCAAACACCTTGCTGGAACAGAGTTATTTTTCTGTGGTTAATAGCAAAAAGTCTCAGTTTTACACCAGGAAAATCAACATAAAGTCTGCCATCAGCTTGGATTATTCCATCTTATCCATTTAACTATTTCATCAAACTTTTCCTTAATCAAGGACCTCCCCAGCTCTCCTAAGCGTATTACATACAGTGGGATATGTGAATGCTACAAGGGCCTGTGCACACCCTGCTCTCAGTGGATGTGGCTGGGAACTGTGTCACTGCCCGCACTGCAGTGTCGAGACAGAACCAGTAAGGAGGTTGCTTTAAGCCAAGATAATCAAAGCAAGACAAAATGTTTCTAATCAAAGGCAATGGCTGATGCAGGGCCAATATCTGTAGTCTTGCAACAGCAGGTAGACCATGTGCTGGCCTTTGAGAAGAACAAAAATGCTCACTACCCCCTCAGAAGGCGGCAAACCCCACCGCACAGATGCAGCCCACCTTTTGTCAGCTTGGTGCACATCACCTAGCGAGATCATGTGACCATACCACGGGAAAAAATTTTGTCACCGTATAGCCAGTTTCCAGCGGGGACTCTGCTGCTTCTGGCTACGACAAGACTGGTCCCAGTATGGAAAGTAGTTTGGAGAGAAGGGACTATTCAATTTCAGTCCTTGAGGCATGAGCACTAGTCATCTAGAAATTGTAGCTCCTTAAAGACTTCCTTGGCAAGACTGATACAGTAAGGAATGGTGGTCTCTGACATAGCTGTGTGCTGCTGAAGGATCTTGGGGCAGAAGGAAAGCAACACAAAACACAGGCCTTTCCAAGATTTGGGGGCACAAATGACAAAGCTATAATTATGCACTGCAACCTAGAAGATACAGTCCACGGGGAAAACAATGTTAAGACCATATGACCTTGAGGCTCTGCTTTGTTGCCAGCAGAAATCATAGCTATGCCAGAAGTGCTCTGTCTTGGGCATCCTCCCAAGGAGATCCTTTTCCTTATCAGAATATATATACCCTGGTCTCCTTGCTGAGCCTGCCTGTAGGAGAGACAAATATTCTCTGACTCCTTGTGCACAGAAGACATGTGAAGGGTCTCTATCCTAGACTATACATCTCCATATACCCTCTAAAATTGTACAGGGTGTCACATGGAAAGGGATAAGGGAGTCTGATAAGCGGCAAAAGGAGAGCCCTCCTGTTGAGTCACGAGGTTCAGAGCAGACCCCCTTGCATTCCAAATTCTCAGAGGAGAGTCTAGGTGTGGCTGGATCTACTCCTAGTCCCAGACTTGGTCAACAGTTTATCCCTAAAGGGTTAAGTGTGTAGCCACTTACCAGATTCAACTTGCCTGTCAGAGGCCCTCCAAGGACCTTCACTGAAACAGTTTTGCAAAGTTGAAACGATAGGTAATTTATTCAAGTGACAGGTATCACAGATTCGGGATTGCCGTTGACAAATGCACTGTCTACAAAAGTTGAGCTCAAAGGTAATGGCTTAGCGCTTTAGATAACAAAGTGTTCCCGGGCACACGTCTGACAAAGTCAGAGGCGTGACTCTTACCAAAAAGGCGTCCCTTCTCAGGGAGGGGGAAGAGAGGTTCAGGCCTGTCCACCCATCTGTCAGATAAGGTTCTCACTTGGCTCCTCCTCCCAAAGAGAGTTTTCAAGTGCCAATTTTTATATGGTTGGAAAATCTTTTTGTGAGGTGGTACTACGCCAATTATTGTGTATCGATTGGCTCTTGGCATGGAATGTTGTGTTGTCAGAAGAGGGACTCAGCAGTTTGACACACCTATGGAGCGGGCATGCGTACGTATGCGCTTCCAGGGGCCATCTGTTCTTTATCTGAAGCAATCTCTGGCTGCTCAGCCTCTGTTGCGCCCCACAGATCACTTGATTCACTGTAATGGGTTATCCCCCCTTACTTCTCTCTGATAAGATAAGTGCAAGTTAATTGCTCCATTTGTTAATTCTTCGGATCTTGACGCCTCAGTCCAAGCATGTCTTTTGTCTTGCATTGACAAGTCCAGCAAGGCCATTGATTACACAGGGCTATCACGCGTCTCTAGACCCTGTTATGTCTTTCCTCTTCTGCTCAGATATTTTCTCACAGAGGCATAATATAATGCCGTTCTTACAAACCAAGAGGTCAAGAGAAAAAGATCCCTCTTGTTTTGCCTGGTCTGCTCAGCGTGTTCCCCCCCCTGCAACCTCACCACCCTCTCTCACTGTTCTATTCTCACCCGTTCACTGTTGCATACCAATGGCCATTGGTGTCGGTGACAGCAATGATTGGGGCTGGTTAGGAAGAGATGAGATGTTACTCTGTAATCCTGAAAATCCTAGAAAAGAGCATATTATGCCCTCAGTCATTATGGGGCATATCCACACCAGTAGAACCAAGTGCTAAAATGAGAAGGCATATAGCGTGCTGCTTTGTTCACCTACTCCACGGCACAACTGTCTGCACACCTTTGGATTTCTTTGGATTTTCAAATCCTACAAAGCTCACAGTGACATGGTTTAAAAGCCAACCCACCATTTTAACAATTCCTCTTTTCACCTTAAAAATTGAATTCTCTTTACTTGCATTGCTTTCACCTGATCAAGATGTTCATGTCTGGCCACAGATTTTCTGAACATGAAAATGTTACAGGTTTAGAACTGGTAGCTTGTGCCAGCTAAGGAGCAGAAATGGCTGGTACGAAACAGATTTTTTCTGAACTGCTGGGCTATTACCTTTTGCTATTCTTCAGCCAGGAGAGCAAGCACTCTGTTGGAGAAATTGCCCTTAATAGTAAGCAATGAGCTTTTGGAAGCTTTGTCAGATTACAAGATTTCCTGTTTCTTGATGAGACTGGCACCGACATCCAGAGCCCAAAAGGTTGCACTTGAAGGATGTAACATTGTCTTTTACTGCCTGTCACCATGATTCAACTTGTCCATACCTTGACTGTGGGCAAGAAAGAAAGCAAAATGATAATGCAGACAACCCTCTGTGCTTAGGAACACAAATACACTATGAATCAACCCAAGGGTACTCTGCAGAGAGATTAACTTCACTCATCACATATAGTGTGGCTATCATGCTGTATTTACTAAGGCTACCATTAACAGAATCGGCGCACATTTACAAGGCAAACTCGATCTCAAGAAAAGACCTGTGAGTACCACTGAAGTACACACAACAAAGCCTTGGTGCAAGCAAATGGTAATTTTAGTTTCACTTACGGAAGACAGAGTTGGACAAGTTTGACTAATTCTTTTGTAGGTAGCTGAGTCTTCTCTACACCATGCTTTTCACAGCTCTTTTACTCCTAGTTTTAAGGGTCTCAAGGAATTGTACTTCAAAGTGGTGCCTCACAAGGTTCCTTTCTTGGAAAGGAAAGGAAAGGAAAAGCAAAGCAGATATGAGATTAAAGATACTGATCTCACACAGCCAATTTCCACCCTGCCTGCCCACAGCCACAGAATACAAAGTATTAGGACGTTCTTAAGAATGTATGTTTATGTATATTTTACCTTTTTTTCCCAGCTGCTAAGGTCCTGATCATTCCTACTAAAGAGACAGGAGCTTTCAAGACCATTCCTGACCCTTCTGTGTTCCTCAGCTCAAGTGAAGTCCTGTAGATTGTTGCATTCCTAGGAAGATGCCTGGGTCCCTTTACACTGGACTAATACAGCTTTGAGTAGTTCAAAATTTAAATACATACTGGCCTCTTGTGGGCTATGTTGTTACATCCTTTGCATTGGGTTCAACAGTTTCTCATTCTGGAATAACAGGATGATAAAACTTCAAGTATGAGGCTAAAATCAGTAAATACTTCTGTAAGCCAAAACAACACCTTTTTATTTAAAAATAAACATTATCTCCCCAATCCCATGTTTTCTTATGCTTGATTGTTACACCATTTCAAAACTTTGATCAAAGGCAGACTGTTAAGCAATTTACCAGTCTTGTTTTTCCTGTTAAAAACAAAATATGTGGGTCCAGGTTTCCAACAGTTAAACATTCAACAAATCCTGCTTTGGTGCTTAGGTCAGTCCCCCGTGCTTCTTTCACATCTCAGTGAAACGGCCAGGCTTTGGCTTTAAGTTACACAGGCAGCAATTTCCACCATTTCCAAGTCCAGCCAGTTCATTCAGTTACTCAAACAGGGACTGGGCTCTTTAGAAAATCAGTTCACAACTTTAGATTACAGAAGTAATTCTTTAATCAGTTCTCTTCTACTCCTTAATGTGTCTGAGATTCTGTCACCCTTCTTCATAGGGAGGACTCCATTCCCTTACCAGTGAGTAAGGTACATCTCAAGTAGAGATTGAACTACAGATCTCAGCTTGTGTATTTACCTCTCTTCTACTTTACTGGTGTTAATAGCAGCAGTGCTAAAATAGTGCAGATACAAGAGGCCATTTCGCCTGTATTTGGGTCTATCCATTCTGAAGAACACAAGCTACCTATTTTGCTTGCAATGAAGGCTGAACTAGTGGCAATAAACTGCTTCTCTTAACTGAGCACATTTGATTTCTGTTTGGAACACACTGCTGTTATCTGTTCTGTATTTATGTTAAATTCAAATGAAAAGGGAGCCCAGTACAGAGGGCACCTGGGTGATGCTTTGCAAAACACACAAACTTAGAAAACCAAAGAACAACAAAATCTAGCCAACTTCCAGAAGCTGACAGGAATAATTCTAGGGGTAAACACTGGAAAAAGCAATGGCAAACCCCCCCGGGAATATACCACCTTTTCTGATGATTTTAAGATGATTTCTGCTAGTCTAGGAAAGAAAGAGCAAGGTAAAAAAATTAACAAAAATCAAGAAAAAAAATGCGCAGAGATTGAAACATTGTCAACTTTTCCAACGAGCAAAAAAATACCTTTTACAGACATCCAAAATAAACACATGCTGTAGATCACAGGCTAAAGAAGGATTCCAGCAAAACAGGCTCTGTGCTGCCTTCTCTGGAAGTTAGCATTCTAACACAGATCCATTTATCAAATCAGAAGTGTGTGGAAATAGGACCGGTCATGCTGTAAAGTGGATACGGTGTTATTTATTGCTTGTCTAATAAATCTATCAAGGAACCAACCTTCACTTACCTCTTCAATATTCTAATTCAGGAACAAGAGCCCAACTTAGATACAGAGAAATCTGGTATCTGGGATGGAGGTCACATTTTCTACAACAAAAACAAACGACTGTCAACCCAGTCCAATTCCTCCCACCTATCCAAGCTGACTCAAAAACCAGGCAGTCCCTTTCCATGTTCATTTCACAGCACTCATGAATACTCCCTCGTGCTTCTGTTCTTACACGAGCTAGTGTGGCATGTTGAGTGGGCACACGTGTGGATGCACGTGCACACACACTGCTGTGGGAGAAAACCAATGCACATGAATGAGAAGATCTTTCAGTTTGGATCATTAAGTCTGGCCCCACTGCCAAACAAAGGCCTCAGAAAGGGGAGGAGTGACTCTGATCTCTTCATTACCCTTGACCTTTGTGATGCTTGAGCGTTTCTCTCCATATTCCTCACAACAGCTTGAAGACCAAGATGATGACAGTGGAAGTAATGAAACCCATCACATCTGGTTTTCCTTCTTCTGAGACAAAAGGAGTCAAAGGTAATTTACAAGAGTAGGTTTCTGCTGTTCTGTTGCGCCTCATTAGTTTCGACTTAATTCCTGATAGTATTCCTTGTCTCCAGAGGCAAACAAGCTAAGCATGCAAAGGAGAAAGAGGAAAAGGATCCATGCAGGATTTTTTTCCCTCTGATCGCTGGAGAGAAGTGTTGCCTTTGCCTTTTCAGAGGAAAGCAGACACCTTGCAGCTGCTACTGGGACTAAGGGAGTTAACGTCAGACATAATACGAAAACTTTGACTTGGGCAAACACTACCATTTCCCAAAGGAGAAATGCCTTTAGTAAGATGCACAGTACTGCAGACTTCCCTGTCCCCAGATGATGTTGAGCACTCTGAAGAGTGTCTGGCAAGACAGGCTGTCTCCAAGGGAAGAGATGATCCCTGGAAAACCCTGGCTATCAACATAATGGATTAAAACTAGTGCAATACAGTGACTTCTTTAATTCTATTTTAAGCCTAAGAAGCAGCAGGCAGATAAGAGATAAAGTAGCAATAGGGAGCACAGAAGTTGAGCAACATGGTCCAGTGGAGAGAAAGGGCCAGGAATTGTAATACCCGAGTCCTTTGCCAGACTGTTTAAGCTTTATCTTCTTAAATGCTCTGAGCCATATTGCCAGCTCTGGTGCCAACACAGCTTTTAATTCTGTGTAAATAATTTAGCCTTTCTCTGCATTCAGCTTTTCTACCAACTGAATAAACTGAACACTGCTGCCCTGCTGGGGATTACATGGCACACAAGCTTGGGCAGGTCTTCTGCACCAAAGTTGATTGTACTCCCTTTGTGACTTTCATGCCATGCCATGAGAATGTGGCATCTGTTGTATTCAGGTGCTGGAGCCTGATCTGTATCAGTACTCAGAGAGTGGATTCTTTCTCTTTCCTTGGATGTAATAGAAGGAATTCACCTCTTCATGAATATGTGAAATTTGCTTTTAGACATTAGAAATCAATGCTTGTGCTGTCTAGAGCATGGAGTTCTTTGATTGCCTGTCCCTTATGCACAAAGCTGCAAATGTCGCTTTCATTCATGGATTTCTTCCACGCTTCTGAGTGGAGTAATTTTTGTTTCTTGCAGGACTCCTGAGCTGCCCTACGTTATCCTAAGTTGATAGTCTCTCTCACAGACATCAGCAAATAAACATCTACAGACTTGGCAGAAGCAACAAGGTTATCTACAACATATCGCAGAAAAACTGTTTTGCTTTTTCTCCCTAGCAAATGTATAAAGCATGCTTCATGTCAAAAATAGAGAGACACAGTTATTATTAACAAATTGGAAATTTACCATTTCCCTTTGTTTTCAATGGTTTCCAGGGAAACAACACATCAAAAATAATAGCGCAGGCCCACTTCTAAAACCTGCCAACTCACCCATCAACAGACATACACTCTCTAAGACCACCCGTGTGCAAGCTTAATAGCTCCTCCACTGCAGACACAGCAGGGAAGCGACAGGAACCAAGGTCCCGTTTAGTGATCTCTTCAGTCTCAAGCCCTTTTGCAACTGCAGATTCACAGGTTAAGGATAGGATTTTCCAAAGTTGACTAATTGTAGAGGAAACATCCAGAACTGTTAGCTACTTTTGAAAGTCTTGCAAGTAAATGTGACACTCTGCCATACACGACTGCCAGGTAGTTGATGTTTCAGAATAATTTGACCAAGTCATCTTTATCTTGATCCTTCAGAGAGTCAGACGTGCTTTACCTGGGGACAGCTCTTGCTTTCAAGTGAAATCTTAATTTTTGGTTTTCCGTAACCCTGTGTATCTGCTGATCTCAGAGTACCTACAAAAGGGCAGAGTGTGTCATTAGTCTGTTACCATGACAGAAACATAAACAGCATAACACATGCGATGGCCAGCAACCAAACGGGCAGCAAAAAAGCGAGGCACTGAGCTAAGCTCTGCCCTGTTCACAAAGTGTGAACAAGCTTATGAAACTGAAGACATCACAGCTGGTTCTAAATAAAACAGTATCTCCAGTTTGTTATACACTAACCTACCTGGAGAGAGGAATTCACTCCTCTGGGAAACAACTGTGTTACAGGTATTAATGCTGTAGTCACTGGTACAAAGAGGCCTGGGCAGTGAGCTGGAGAGAGTGGATGACATATGCTAGGAATTTTCTTTTAATAGAGAAAGAGTACCCAGTAAGAAGAGAAGTGTAGTAAGACACATAGTTTAGCTTAGTTCCTGTTGTCAGCTCAGTTTCAAACGTACTGATTGCAGAAGCAGAAGCCCCACTCATCTGAAGTGCTTCTGCATGGCCAGAGCTCCTTTCTGCTAATCCTAAGCACTTCTTAAGACTAACTCTGCTGTCAGAAGAGATCAGAACAGCTGATATAAGGTCCCTTAGGCCTCAAATTCTATTAAGAAAAAAAAAAGAGAGAGAGCAAAAAAGAGACAGAGAGAAATACGTTAATTATGGTAAGGCCAAAGAGTATATAATAGGAGGATTAGCTCCAAATCTGTTAAACAAAATAATGCTTCAAGAGGCATTTGAATATTTTGATCCTGACCAAGTGGCATGCTCTTGCCTGGTGTGAAATGGCAGCAGTGCAGCCCTCATAACCAGACTGTGCAACTAGGCTGCCATTTGCTTTGTACTAGTGAATTGATGCAAAGCAGCCTGATTTTACCAGTGACCACTCTCTCAGGACATTCCACATTATGTAGAATGGGAGTGGACAGAAGGTTAGATTTCCTTCATCAGCATAAATTATTCATTTCTACTCAGTCAGTGAAGCACTGCCAACTAACACCTGAGGATCTGAGCAACGACCTCAAAATCAGTATCTTAGAGCCCTTTATATCTTTCTTTGCCATGAAGCAATTCTCCTCTAGAAAGTCTCCTGTACAGGAGGCAACTTATGCATTGAACTTTGCTCCTATATGCACGCTCCTATCAATCATCAACAAATATTCTTTAGCAGATGCACAGGACATTCATGACAGAACAAATAATTTTATTCACTGAGTCAGTTTTGACACTGAAGGGCACTGAACAGCTGAAAACATCATTTATAGGGAGTTCTACTTACAATGTTATTCAGAACATCAGTGACGCTTTTGTTATTTCTAAGGAGTGCTTAGATGAAATAGTGTCACCCCTTTGAAAGAATTGGTAGCAATGGGAAGAATATAGCTAGCAAGGTTTACATAAAACTAACAGTCATGTTATGCTCAAAAGCTTAAGTTTATTGCTCTATTTAATGACTACCACCAGTATTTTTAAAAAGAATGCCAGTTCTTCCTGCTAGCTTCCCACTGAAGGAAATATTTTAAATACAGCAATAAAATCAAGTGGTTTAAAGATAACACATTTTGCCACGCATTCATGCAAACCCTGCTGACAGGATTTTTACAGGTTCATGGTTACAGAATAAACACAAAGGATGTGTACTGAAATATTGGGAAATTCTCCCCACAGTGATGAAGTTGTAGGCATAACATTTCAGGCCCTACACCCCGCACCTACTGATGTCTTTGGCAAAACCTCAGTGGGAGCAGGATCAGCCCTTATTGTTCGGAGAGCTGCTTTACCTTCTCCTGACTACGAAGTGCAGTAAACTGTCAGAATCTCCTGCACTAATGAAAGCAGTGGGTTTTGGTTATTGACACAAATAAAGAGAAGCAAAAATATTTTTAGTAGATCATACAGTTTCTATTCACAAACCGCTCATCTTTCACGTTAAGCGTCTTGTGTATCTCCATTTTTCTCTGCTCAGTAAAGCACTTAAACAGGTGCTTACCTCTAAGAATAAAAAACAAACTACAGTCTTCATAGCCTGACTGAGGTCTAAAAAGAAAAACATGGGCAGCAGTCTGTATTATTGAAAAGGAAACACTGCTGCCCGGACTAGTGATTAGAATGGGATAATGATTGTCTAAAATTGGTTTGAGGGCAAATTTATCACAAAGCAGTCAACCTGTTCAGAATGATTTTTAAAACTGCCTACAGGATCTCTTTTAATTTTAATGAGCACTGGGCACTCAAAGCTTTGAAACAAGTTTAAATTCACGGAATTTATAGTGATTTTATTATTAAATTTTTAATAAACATAAATTCAGCTCACAAAATTCCTCACTTGATTTCAAACCTCAGATTTCAAAGGAAATTGTATTCAAATTGTTGTCTGACTACATAAAAAGAGAAACTATTTTCAAGAATCAAATCTGGGTGCAGACTGAGATGCCAAAATATTGACAAAGAAAAGGTAAAGCATGAAGAATTTATGTTCAGATTAACTTCTACCATTCACCTCAGATTCACCCAGCTGTCACGATACTGGGGTATACTACTGGTAAGAATTGGAGGTAAGAATTTGATCACACCATTGAAATATTTTTTTCCCCTTAGTTCTGATAACACTGGTGGTGGATTGCTTTAGAAAAAATAAATCAGCAAACATGATGTGTGAAACATCATTTCAACATGAATCTACTTGAATCTTTCAACGCAGAGGCCCAGAAGGTTTACGATATACACAGTATTCGGTAATTTTATATGTAAAAACAATCAGAAAGAGGCAAAAAGTTACTTTCAAGCTTGGTCAACGTACGGCACATTTCAGCATGACAATTCAAAAAGTTTCACACTGTATTTGGATATCTTAGCAATGATTTTTTAAAAATAGCAAACTGAAGACAGTGGATTTTTTTTCTGAATTTTTTTCTTGCTTTTGTAACAAATGAAGCTACTATTCTTATTTACAGTATAAATAAGCCTTTTTTGGTGAAGATTATGTCCTGTCACGTATGTTTAAGACAAGGCATACCTCAGCTCTTAAATGTCAACGCAGAGCATAAAAGCAATACGAAAGTAAAATAATGTATCTTTCTTTCTAGCTAAGACAGCCAGGTTAACGTGTGTCTCTTATCAGATCTGAAATATATCTGAATGCAGTCAAAAGTTCTCTTGGTTTTAGCCTTTAGGAATACCACGAACACTTATTCTTCTGCTGCTCTAGAAAGTTGTTTTCCGTACAAGCTCATGACATGATGGACAAATTGATACTGTTCACAAGTCTGGATCATTCCTCCCCTGAAAAGGAAAGAAAAAAAGGGGAGGGAAACAGCAGCCTTATTACACACAAATAACATACGAGGAAATGGCATAGCTAACATGAAGCTGGTGTTACACACAAAAGGTCTATTCCAAAGCTTCCTGAAATGAGTGAAAAGTGCCCACTGATTGCAAGCAGCTCACAGCCTGACCTCGAGCGCCACTGTGAACAGAAAGTAGTCAGAACAGGAGTGGGCTTTACCTTCATTTTTCTTGCAGAGGCCCTCATCCAGTAAGGCAACACCATCATCATTTACATTCATATTACTGGAGCACTTATACTGCAAGCACCACTTTGAACACTATGAAAAGCACCCCCCACCCCAAAGCTCTAGACAGGTAGATGGGAGCAGAGGCAATAAAGAGGGGAAATCGCTTATCCAAGACTTCACAGCTGCACTAGGGACTGAATTCAGGACTGTAGTGGGCCAGGCCAGGCCAGCCCAGCCCCGACAACTGACGTAGCACAGAATTTCCCCATTCTGGAATGAGGGTTCTTTCCTCCATGCCATTCCACGCTGTGCTTTTGGCCGGTTCACCAGGGAACTAAGGGATGGCCAGCAGGATTTTGGAACAAATAATGGAACTTTAACAAAAGACAACTCAGATTTGTATCCAAATTGACTGCCATCCACACCTTGACCAGTAAACGATTCCCAGCACAGAAATCTGTTTTGGTTCAGCTTTTATTTCAGCTTTTGCTGTTCTCTTTAAAACTGTAAACCTGAAAGGAAATGTAAGCAGGAGCAGAAACAGTTTGCTTTTCCACATATCATTACCCTGTGTATTTCTGCAAGTAGCATAATAATAAACACGAGTACTACAGCAGGAGACAGAAATGAACAAAAACAACAACAATAAAGTTGTCCATTTTAAGCACATTTACCAACACTTAAAATTCTGCTTAGAGTACCTCAATAAGAGTGGTACCATCTCTTGATAATCCATTATGAAAATAAGTAAAGCCCATGGCTCAAATTCACAGCAGGTGTATGCAGAACTGTGCCAGCATTGGTGTCGGTGCACAGATCTGGGAACGCAGTGCCAAAACCAGGCTGAAACAACAACTGGCACACTGAGGAACAGGGGAAGCCCTGGGCGGCCAGTGCTAAGCAGACTGTGTCAGTCTGACAAAGAGCGTACGTGGTGCATTCCCTCAGAAACCTCCACTGGAGGAAATTAATGAAAAGTTGCAGACTGCTAAGCACCCTTCTTGAGGACTGCCCTCTTCTGTGGGGTACAGCTTAATAATCGTGGGTCACACAGTAACTGTACCAGTAAGGGGCAGATGAGCGGATAAGTCACCTCCTCCTTCAGCCTCTTGCAGTTTTGTTAAGTGGCTGTTTGAAACAACAATGAGCAGGGAAGGGCAGGGACCCATGCTTCAACTTCTCATCAATAAGCAAAGGCGGGAAACACACACTGCATTTCTAAATTAACTATTTCCTAGCTGAGCATCTCCACCCCATCTGCTCTGCTTAATACAAGCTCACAGCTGATCTGTTTCCGAGTCCTCCTTTGCTGCACACAGTATTGAAACATTTATGTCAGTTCACGATGCATAAGGAACATTAGTCATATCTGGCAATTATACCCTATGCAATTCCACTAACAGCGAGGTTGCACCCTGAAGTTGTAGCAACAGAAGCACTAGGGTGGTCATCAAGTTTCAGACCACAAGAAATGATCTTCTTTTTTATCCGATTCCCTGCTATGTGGTGGCTTTCTCCCCTTTCCACACACATGCACACCAGGACATGTGCTTGCTGTCCAGGCTTTGGCACAGAATAGAGAATTTATGTTTTCACCCCTATTTACCACAGAAACCTTTCAAATATGAGTTGCATTGTGGGAAAGGACAGCAAATGTCTCTCAGCACTGTGGGAAGGATGCAGGAATGATCACTTCCTTTCCTTAGTCAGACTAGGTTATTTTAGGACCAACTGTTGGCCACTGGTGCAAAGCCCAGAGCACAGGATTTTTCCAAGGGATCTGCAAAGGAATGAAGGGAAAGAAACATTTGTCCCCTTCATCCCCACAGCAACCTCAAAGGTGGTTCTCAGGGCTAACGTCAACCCCTCTACGGCTGTGAAGCGAGGGGCATTCCTTTGTCTGCTCTGGCCTGCATCCAACTCTCTTTCCCCAAGACCCTGGTAACTCCTTCCCATCCACCTTATTTTCTCTAGCTAGTAACCACCAGACAGGAGGAGGAGACAGAGAGGGTCTTCCTTCCTACAGCTGCCTGGACACTGTCTCATCCTCTCACACTGCTTTTGAAATCACAGGGAGCTTTTGTGGGGGCTTAGTGACAGTAAGAGTGGATGGCAGCATGACTTCCAAGAGACTACGAGCCCCATTTTTGACTCCTTGAAGAAACCATGCTCTTCTGTAGCAACAATGGTGATTTGACAGTTTCCATCTTGAGTATTTTCTCCCATGACATTTAAATGGCCAATTCCTACTCCATTCCACCACTGAGAGGTACATGGCAGATACAGAGTTCACTGCAGGCTTCCTTTTCCTCCATGGCATCGTTTAAGAGTGATCTCTTTTGTCCAGCCTCTGCAAATGACTGCCAGTTCTCCTCTCCCTGCAAAGCTAGTAATTTTAATTGGTCTTCTGTATCAAGAACATTTGTAAGCAGGTGTCTTCGTCCTTCATTTGAACAGTTATTTTCCTGTGTTACTCTGTTTAGTCACAGAGACAAGGTATTTCAGATCCAGCCAGATATTTCACTAGGCCATGGATAATCAGCACTCACTACTCATATTCTGCTTTTCTTTTTCTCGAGAAGCCTTTCCTCGTCTGGCCTGAAATCCACTGAAATAGCCAAACCTCTAAGCCCCTGCAGGTCCCTGTCTATCAGAGCCTCAGCAGGGCAGAAAGCATTTCATTTTCTGCCTCCCACTGAGCATAATTTCTCCTCTGAAATAAAGTTCAGCGTGGGGTTGAGGTTCCTTTTTTTCCTCAGAAAAATCTTTGGTATGTTTTTCGTGACATCTCTTCCCCCGACTACATTTATCATTATCATTAGAGAGAGCACTGAGACATGTTTTGATGGCACTTGAAACCAGTGGGAGAGGAAAAATAACATCTCTGGTGCAAAATTCAAGTCTGTTTACTTCATAATCAAACTCAAGGTGGTGTGTTAAGAAATGCTTAACTGGAAACCATTGAATTTCTGGAGATTTTCACAGCTCCTTTCATATGTCTGCAAACACTCCAGACTGTACACACGCTCCTTCTCCGCACAAAGTCCCAAGCAGCCATGCCCTCCCAACTGTGCTCACAGCTCCAACTATGCAAGGCCAGTTCTCTCCACTCCTCCTGTGAGCAAAGTGCCGATCTCTGGCTCCAAACTTAAGTACAGCGGACCTTTGTGCTTGTTATTCTGTAAGAACATGGGGCCAACTCCTCAGCTACTGAAAGGTCATCCCTTGCTGCACTGAGCTGTGCAGCTGCACAGCTGTGTAGACTTTTAAGTCAGCTGTGAATCTCGCTCAGTTCTAGGGCTGTTCATTAAGGCCTAATGCTCATAAAATAGGCAAAGATTACAAGTCAGAACTGCTTTGAATAGGACAATTTCCTTCCAGGAACATTCTCTCTTGGCCTCCATTTGCCTTTGTTCCTCTCCTGTTCCCATTTGTGTCTCCTGAAGTAAAGGGAAAGATTACTTTTTTTTTTTTAAGGAAACAGGCTTTCTTACCTGTCTAACCGTAATTGGCAGGTTGTTCGCAATATGTCAACAATGCCCTCGCTCTTCAGCTGCTTACAACAGACACTAGTTGCAATAAAGCAGCCAGTCCTCCCGATGCCTGCACTAAAGGATGGAAAAGCAGAGAAAGGCAGTGGACTTGTTAGAATGGCTTTGGAATTTTCTCGTTAAATGAGCGCCATTAAACCAGCAATCAATCCCCATTACGCTTTTCCTCCCTCCAACCTTTGCCAGGTGGGTGTTTGTGAACTTAAAGCCATAACTAGGAAAAGATACCACCCTCAATGGGGCAACACAATTAAGTGTGAGCCACTCGCAGCAAAAGGATGGACGTTGCACATACAGTGCTAAAAATGGACTGTTGAGTACTGTTTGACTCCATACGTCATTGAACCACTGAAAATAACTGAAAATAAGCAGTTAAACCGTATTTCTTAGACTTGCTTTGAACACAATCTTTGTTTTGAAATTCTTCATCCTAATAGCTTCTTTGAAATCTATTTTCATTCCCAAGTACAGTAAAAAAACAAACCAACCCCTTGCTTAAACAATCAGAGTTAACAGCAATACGGTAAGTGTGATGCCATTTGCTGATCAGATCTGCAATCTAGTAATTCTCTGAATTAGTGCAGGATACAACAAATTCACTATTAAAGAAATTTCTTTGTCTTCCTTGAACACCTTTGTATCTGATTCAGCCCTTGCTTAATGACCAGAATTGATTTTATTCTCAAACACACAGTGCTATCAAAGCTGTGAATTCTTCTTATCACCTAATAAAAAGCTAGCAACAAAAGCTGACAGCCCTTCTTATGGGTAAAATAATTAAGTGAGCATCCTCAGGAATAATTACTTGACACAACTGCAAGAAATCCTGCTTCCATTTAAATTACACTGAAGTCATAATACAAAAACACTGGCAACAAATATACAAGCAACAATTAAGTTTGCAGTTAGCTGCTGCTCACAAAGTCCGAATACTGTTTCTCTGACTGTATAGACAGGTTTTTCACTCTGCATTCATGCTTATTAGGGAAACAGCTACACTGGAATTGTTTTATCTTCTATTACAGAATGATCAATGCAATTCAATGGAAGTTTGGGGGATGATCTTACTCACTAAGAACTCACCTCAGTCTTCAAATAATTGTGATGGAGGTACCCACCTGACTTAAATTTTTTGTCCCTGAAACTCTTTATACCTCATATCCTGTTTCCTTTACTCTATCTAGTTTGTTCATCAATACTCCAAATATTTGAGGGTTTCAGAGGACTCATTACTGGATATGGATGTACATCAACGGTAAAAAAAAAAAGACGCTTCATCTTCCAATTTAGGCCATAATCAAATAGGCCATGGAACACAGCTCTTGTATCCTGTTTCCCATCCACAGACCTGTGAGTGTTTCGCAAAGGGAGAAAACACCACCCATTTTTAGACAAAGCAGTAACACTGAGACAGCACTTGTCCCACGACAAGCCGCAGGTCCCTCTGTGGTTGAGACAAAGTGCTAATCCTTCCAAGACTGTCCAAGAGTGATGCTTTATCCATAGAACCTTAAACAGGACTGCTAGCCTGCCTTTAACATGAAGCTGCTTCTACGAATAGGGCCACAAAAATGCTCAGAGGGATGGAACACTTCTCCTGTGAAGAAAGGTTGCGAGAGTTAGGGTTGTCCAGTCTGGAGAAGAGAAGGCTCTGGGGAGACCTTATTGCGGCCTTTCAGTACTTAAAGGGGGCCTACAAGAAAGATCACAATCACAGAATGCTTTGGGTTTGCAGGGACCTGTAAGGGTCATCTAGATCCAACCCCCCTGCAGTGAGAAGGGTCCATCCTCAACTACAGCAGGTTGCTCACAGCCCTGTCCAACCTGACCTTGAATGTTTCCAGGGATGGGGCATTTACCACCTCTCTGGGCAACCCGTTCTAGTGTTTCACCACCCTCATTGTAAAAAATTGCTTCTTTACGTCTAGCCTAAATCTACCCTCTTCTAGTTTAAAACCATTACTACTTGTCCTGTCACAAGAGGCCTTGCTAAAAAGATTTTCCCCATCTTCCCTATAGGCCCCCCTTTACACACTGAAAGGCCACAATAAGGTCTCCCCAGAGCCTTCTCTTCTCCAGGCTGAACAGCCCCAACTCTCTCAGCCTTTCCTCATAGCAGAGGTGCTCCAGTCCTCAGATCATTTTTGTGGCCTCCTCCGGACCCGCTCCAACTGGTCCATGTCTTTCCTGTGCTGAGGACTCCAGAGCTGAATGCAGGACTCCAGGTGGGATCTCACTGGAGTGGAGCAGAGGGGCAGAATCACCTCCCTCGACCTGCTGGCCATGCTTCTCTTGATGCAGCTCAGGATATGGTTGGCCTTCTGGGCTGTGAGCGCACGTTGTCAGCTCATGTCCAGCTTTTCATTCACCAGTACCCCCAAGTCCTTCTCAGGGCTGCTCTCAATCCCTTCATCCCCCAGTCTGTATTGATACTGGAGATCACCCCAACCCAAGTGCAGGACCTTTCACTTGGCCTTGCTGAACCTCATGAGATTCACATTGGGCCCATCTCTCAAGCTTTTCCAGGTCCCTCTGGATGGCATCCCGTCACTCAGGTGTGTCAACTGCACCACTCAGCTTGTTTTGGGAACTGACTTGTAGTTTTCAAGTAATCACGTTTAACCCTTCTAAACACTGGCAAAACTGGACTTTCTTTTAGATCTCTGGAACTTCTCACATGTTCCAAGAACTAGGACTCAGCTATACTAAATTTTAATGGTTTAGAGCCTATGGACCAATTTTTTTAAACACACTTGGGTGAAAATCATCCAGTATAGCTGATTCAATAATGATTAGTAGTTGTTGCTTAACACATTCCCTAGTTTGCAGCACAAATGAATGTACTTCATCATGTCTACAAGTGATAAGTACATCATCCTACTTCTTCTGAAGACAGAAAAGAATTATCTATCTTCATCTATTTTTAATGCTCTGTGATTGATAATTATGATTTTCTCATCAGAATTCAAACTACTGTAATGGTTTTGCTTCTTCCATATAAGAAGTTTTCATCTTTGCCAGGGGCTTTTCACAGACATTTCAGTTTTACTATCAATTGCATACATTCCCTGTCTCTTGATAAGTATTTGTTGCAATTAGCTTTGCCACTGTTTCATTTGTTTTATGTGTTACACTTAAATTATTGTCTTTGTCCCAATAAGGATTTTTTAAAATCAACGAAGGAATCCATAAAACTGGGGGTTTTGAGGTTCAAAGTTGAATGTTCTCATTTTTCTGCTAGCATGTGTCTTGCTACTCAACTTCACCTACAGTATGTTAATCTCTGGTAACCTGGCCCTTTTAAGATCATTAAAGGCATATCGAGGCAAATAAAATGAGACTGTTCTTACTTGTAACTAAGGCACCACCAGCTTCTGCGTTCAGCTCAGTCGCTATCTGAATGCAACACTTGGTAAAGGAAAATTATTCTCATTAAATTTTAGAAGTCCCAAGCATATTTCAGAAGCAGTTTGGCACTATCTCTCCCATGCCTGACTGATGGCCAACATGGAAGTATCCGCACTATGCCACTATATGCAAAGAAGCCCTTAGAAGTTAGATACAAAATTTATTTACCTGCAGTGAACAATCACTGGGGCATTCTTCTCTTCTGCACTCTGCATTGCCTCTTCCACTTCCAGTACTAGCTGTAACAGAGGTGGGGCTTGATCTGGTGTCTTCTGGTCTGGCCAAGACGTGTACCAGTAATGTTTCAGGTTTCTGACTTCTTCACCTTTCTGCAATCCAATTAAGACAAACACCACAAAGTTTTAAAAGAAATTCTGGCTGTAAATTGATACTGAAACTTGGCCTTCCCTTTCAGAACGAGATGAGTAAATCAATGCTAAATGGAACAGGAGATCCAAATGGCAAGCCACACAACACAGAAATCTGGATTTCAAATATCACGCCTGCACTTCAGTAAACTGCCTTAAAAAAATACACCCCACCCCCCCCAAAGTATGCTGCTCTTTTAGTGCCAAGAGCTGTGTGTAAAACACTCCAGGCAGTCTGTTCCCTCTTGACAGATTCATTCAGCAAAGCCAGAGCTGTGCTTGTGACATAATTGCTTTCATAATGTATTTGACAGACAGAGAGCCAGGAGCCATATCTCTGTCTCTGATAGCTAGCTAGATGGATAAGGGAGAGAGATGGGAGCTTATTTTTCTATTTCTTCCAACAGACGAACTCATATCAGTTTCCTGTCAATTCTACTCTTCTCTTGGGCACGGTGAGAAATTCAGAGACACTACGGAAGGTGGGAATTGTATCTTGCTGCAGTCCAGGGCTTTCTGAGGCACACAAATTCATGTTCTCTCTATGCCTCAGCACGGGTATGAACACAGAAAATGTGCCATCACCTTTTCTGAGTGCCACGTAGCACTGTGTGCTTCTGATTTTGTGTGTTCAAAGTGACATCCTTCTGCCTGATTTCTAAAGGTGCCAAATAGTAACATGGAGCTCAGGGAACCTTTCAGCCATTACATAAGCCAGCTGGCTCAGGGCTAAGCAAATGTCTTCAAAAGGTCCGGGAACAGAAGTGTTAGCTTTCACAACCTCCCCTTAAACACATGGCTGGCTGTGTTTAAGAGGGGAGGAAAAAGAGAACTAATTTTTCTCTTTCTAAAGAACCAGGCATAAAAATCTGGAAATAGTTTCTGTCATCTACACTCCTAAGCCCTCATGACTGTCAGTCACTGGATGCTAAAAGTGCTCTGTTGTGCCACTTCCCATCCTTCTCTTTGGTTGACAAAGCTTCACAGTGAAGCAGACTGAGGAAGTGATCTAGTTAAATGTTTTTTCTTTGTCATGCTGCATCAGTTTTCAGATGGATCAATCAGTTTCTCCCTTTGCTTACCACACACTCACAGAAAGACTTGTGGGGGCACGTGGGAGATGGTACAAGGGTAGCAACTAGAGCTAGACAAAGAGAGGCTGGGCTTCATTTAGTTGCTGTTACAGGTTATACTGGGTTAAAGTGCTCATTGAAGCACAGCCATAGGAATAGGAATCTTAAGGGTACATTTAGCTCAGTTTAGGAAAAGAGAGTCTTACTATTGTAGCACAGAGCCTGCCTTTAGGTTATTTACCCTGGTCAGAAGATATTCTACTTAAGAGAGCATAACAAGTTGTCATGAATAGTACTTGAGCTCACTACAGTAAATCCAATCAAATTCCAACACTGCTCTGAAACGTGAACATACAATTGCTTTTGAAAGTGTGACTACGTGTGAGCCACAGAAGTTACCAACACTGGATTCTTAAGTGGGTTGTGAAAAATTGTAATAAAAATGTTGTCAACAATACTGAGAGAAAAGTAAAAGATAAGTAATCTGAAGGAAAACATGAATCACTAAATACAGCCACTCATTTGACAGAAACAGAAAACAGCCAAAATTCTGCTGATGAACTCTGGATGCCTTTAGTTTTGTCTATGGTGTTACCAGTTTTATGCTTCTGCTTAGAGGACCCTGACTTCTATAGTTCTGTACAATTCTGCACTGACTTTAACAAAGTATTCTCTATTGGTGCTTCCTTGAGACTCAGAAGATCTGGGGACACCTAGGAGGAAGCAAGATTTAACTGATGGTTTGAAGTCTAACATCTTGTAGGCTGTAGCTGAGGCTGAGATCATGAATCAGTGGCTAGACACTGGCATGTTCCTTTGAGAAAGGAAAACAAGCCTTGGTCTAATTGCCTGAGCATTTTCTAAATTCCTAAAGCTTGCCAAATCCAGTCCCCTATTCTGAGAAAAGTATGACAGTCCACCCTGCGACACATAAAGTAATTATATACTGCTGGTGGTGGTATCATATATTTCTTATCACTCCTCTTTAAGGGAAAACAGGAGTCAATTCATGGCTTCTCTAGTTTTCACTACCAAGTCATTTAACATATGTATGGCCTGGATCCACTACTCCACTATTGCTATTAAATGACAAATGTACAGCTCTAGGCAATGGTAACCTAACAAATGGAAACTTTTATCTCAGCTTTAGAACTCAGCAGTTCACCTCCTGGCATGTGGGGGTGGGAGGAAAGAGGCACTGCTCCATTAGTACTGAAAACAAAAGCATTGTTTCACTGAAAAACAAACTGGGCTGAGCTTAAAGGAAATAATCAAAATGATCTAGTCATTTGAGTACGGAAGGAGGTACATCCTTGAAGATGTGCACATCCAGTAAAGGCTTTTGTATGATTTGTGATAGGAAAACACTTGTCTTTTGTGGCTACGATTGAGAAAAGTGTATGGTATCTATACTTGTTTCCTTATGACTTTGCTGTACTCTGCTACCCTAGCTATTTCTTTTTATTTTCTGTTAATGACTGAACATACTGGATATGCCAGCCCTAACAAATAATCTGGCTTTCGATTTGCTGGCTGTTGTTTGTCTTTTTTTTTTCCCATGGGATCCACCGCTATGCATACAGAAAAGATATATTCACATCCAGCTGTAAATTCTGAAGCTCCCTCTCTAACACAGAGAGCTTTACCTAAGCAAGAACTGAGCAGGGACAAGCAGGCCAACCGTATCCTGGGCTGCATCAAGAGAAGCATGGCCAGCAGGTCGAGGGAGGGGATTCTGCCCCTCTGCTCCGCCCCAGTGAGATCCCACCCGAGTCCTGCATCCAGCTCTGGAGCCCTCAGCGTAGGAAAGACATGGACTAGTTGGAGCGGGTCCGGAGGAGGCCACAAAAATGACCCGAGGGGTGGAACACTTCTGCTAGGAGGAAAGGCTGAGAGAGTTGGGGCTGTTCAGCCTGGAGAAGAGAAGGCTCTGGGGACACCTTATTGCAGTCTTTCAGTGTGTAAAGGGGGCCTATAGGGAAGATGGGGAAAATCTTTTTAGCAAGGCCTCTTGTGACAGGACAAGTAGTAATGGTTTTAAACTAGAAGAGGGTAGATTTAGGCTAGACGTAAAGAAGCAATTTTTTACAACAAGGGTGGTGAAACACTGGAAGAGGTTGCCCAGAGAGGTGGTAGTTGCCCCATCCCTGGAAACATTCAAGGTCAGGTTGGACGGGGCTGTGAGCAACCTGATCTAATTGAAGATGTCCCTGCCCATTGCAGGGAGATTGGATTAGATAGCCTTTAAGCTCCCTTCCAGTCCAAAGCACTCTGTGATTATCTGAGTTTGGGAAAACACTGAGAGGTTGCTGTTGGAAGAAAACATTCTGCAGGGATGAGTATTAGCTTGAAAGGTACTTGTGAGATGGGAATATGGCTTATTACACTTGAATCGTTGTATATAAACTCTTCAGGACTGTTTCTTTGTGCTGTGCAACACCTGTTAAAGTGAGATTGCTTTTTGGATATACTACTGCAATATTGGTATTAAAAGCCACTCCCACAGAATCACAGAATGTTAGGGGTTGGAAGGGACCTGTGTGGGTCACCTAGTCCAACCCTCCTGCTGAAGCAGGGTCACCTACAGCAGGCTGCACAGGACCTTGTCCAGGCGGGTCCTGAATATCTCCAGAGAGGGAGACTCCACAACCTCCCTGGGCAGCCTGTTCCAGGGCTCCATCACCCTCAGAGGGAAGAAGTTCTTCCTCATGTTCAGA
>Ga0065711_1029896_pt1 | contig 34452 bp, 23 predicted proteins | sample Hoacrofraction12_FD_59098 | JGI IMG/M metagenome (GOLD analysis project Ga0065711, IMG submission 59098) | Hoatzin crop microbial communities from Cojedes, Venezuela - Epithelial fraction 12 v2 (version 2) | ecosystem: Host-associated > Birds > Digestive system > Esophagus > Crop | place... | reverse complement strand
CCCCCCAACCTCATCGTAATGAAGAATTGCAGCTTATGCCATCTCATGTTTTAGGGACTGCTCTGGCACATTTTTATAAGGAAGCAAAACATGAGTTACTATGATAAGAAGTACGAGGCAACTTTAATAGTAGGAGGTACTGCAAGCTCCCAATAGAAAGTTAGGCTGAAATTAGAAATTTAGACTGAGGATGGTAACTCTTTAATCTCTGACTACATTTTTTGGAACACCTGCAAGAAGTAGTATTTGCTTTCCTTGCATTAATATGATATGTAGAATTTAGCTTTCAGAATTAATTATCTGATTTAACTATTACATTTGTCCTATTTACAGGTGCTTATTTTGGCCAGCTGTCATGTTTAGTGCTACAGACAGAGTGTTCACCAAACTAGAATTTAGCCTTTTGTTATCTGTTCATGTTCATTAATACAAGTCTGCTAAAGCTTGCACATAGTTTGAGTAGTCTTCTTCGGGATCTGACTTCTTCAGTAGAAATTTCAGGATGTGTGTATGGCTTATGTAGTTAAACCTGTACGTGTTTTGGAAGATCTGAAGTTTAAATAAAAAGGCTTTTGTCCTGTGTGTTCCTGTTAGTGTTTTGGGAAGAGAAACAGAGCCGATTGCAAGACTTTGTTTCTTGTCATGAACAGCAAATCTATTCAGTATTGACTTATCTGGGATTTCATTTTGTATTTTGAAACTGTCAGCAATTCATAAACTTTACAGAGGATCTTGGTATGTTTTTTTATACAAAAAGTAATTTAAGTCTATAGCCAAAGAAATGGAGCCCATAGGCATTTGATTGCTTTGTGTGCTGTGATCTGTTCTGTTCTCACTGTCCTCAGTGAAGAAGAGGCTGCATGCAGCATGGTACTTGCTTTATCTTTGTTATTCAGGCCGAAGTTGTGACTTGTAACTAACATTCAAGAAAGCCAAGTGCTGCATGCATTGGCCATGTTAAATACAAATGCAAGTTACATGCTTCTGTCTAGCAAAAGTTTGTATTTTTAATGTGCCATGTTAATTCCAAGGAAGATGGTTCTGGTCATACCATGAAGTTTTACCTGAAAGATTCATATGTAGAAACCAGGCTTGTGATAATGACCTACTTCTTGAATTGAAGCTGGTTTTTTAGTGGTTGGAATTTAGTCCACATTTGTATTTCTTTTCTTGTTTCTCCTCTCATCCCCCAAATAGATGTGCATGTTCTGTTGGGATTACGATTCATTCAAGCAGTGCACTGTTTTCTGAGTTAAAAACTGAATAAATTTTTTGTAAATAGTCACCAACTTTGATGAAAAACATACCTGAAAGGTTTAACAGAAGCAACTGGAAAGATGCAGGACCTTTTCCATCTGACAAAAATGTTAGTAGCCTTAAAAAGCGAAGAATGAAAAAGAGTGTTGGTGGTTGTGGCTGGTTTTCCTGCTCAGTGGGATCTTGCTGTCATGAGAGGCTGTGGCCAGGAGTCCCCCTCAGTAGTTCGTTTCTTCTTGTAGTGGTACCAGTGTTGGGTTGACTTTCTGCTTAGCAGGTTTCTTGGAAGCAAATGATGCTCACAGGGAGTTCAGAGAGATCTGATACTCGTAATGTTTGGTGGCTTGCTCTCTTACACCTGTTCTTCTTTTTTTTTGTATTTACTGAGAATGTGGGACCCGTCTTTTTAGTAGTTTAGCAAAACGGAGTGTAGTTGTACCTGGTTTTGCAAAAAGATGGTGATTGTCAGAATGAAGCTTGATATAAACATGCTGACATAAACACTCGAGAACATAGTTTGTATGTAGAGGACTGTAAAAAGCTTATTCTGGCAGTATACTTGTAGACATTTATTGTGCCTTGTTTGGTTTTATTTTGACCCTGACAGAGCCAACAGTGCGGGCGGAGCTGATGGAACAGGTGCCTCATATTGCTATGTTCTGTCAAGAAAACAGACCTTCAATCCCATATGCTTTTTCGAAATACTTACTGCCTATTGTGGTACGATACCTCGCAGACCAGAATAACCAGGTAAGTGTGTTTTACAAATAGTTTATTATCTAGTTGAATATACCTAGTGTGAGGTTTTTCTATTTAAATAATTTAGCATCGTACAAGTGTGTAATATCTCAGGGTAAAAAGGTTTTGCATAGCATGAATCAAGTACGTGCCACTCTGAACTTTAATTAAAGAAAATTTCCAACATTTTTTCATCTGTTGTGATCTGTTCTGATTTGGGGCCTTTTATCTGGTATTACATTCTTATGAACAAAATCAAACAGTCATTTTGATAAGCTTAAATAATTTAAATTCTGGCAAAAAGGAACAGTAGTTATGCAAAACTGACTCCTTAGTATGATTCAGTTGTGTAACACCATTATGTACCTTCATAACCAGTTATTTGTATATCGATCCAATAAAGTTTTTGGATTGTACTTACGTGGTTTGTTTCTTTGCATGGATGAGTTAGCTAGTCTAAAGCTTTCTCTAGGCTTTTCCATGTCATTTAGGACTAGACTGATCCTAGGTGATACATTATTTTACGTATTTTAGGCCTCTGAGTTTGTCACTGTTTTTTCCCCTTGCCCTTTCCAGATTTTCCATAATTAAAAAAAGGTACCAAACCCTGTTTTTCTTAATAGTTCGTTTTATAAGTCATGTATAATACAGCAACCATACTTCTGTTTGATATTCTCTTGGTAGCAAATCAGCAATTCTGTTCATTATCTTAACCTCTGTTGACACTCCATAGTTCATTTGACTGGTTTCCTCTGAAACAAAGATCTCAAAGGTGTTTTCAAAACTGCTTCATTCCAGTATATAGCCTCTTGTTTTATGTAATGTTTTCTCTTCTGATGAACTTTTTGAGAGGCAGGGGTTAGCCACGTATGAAGTCAATTATTAATGCTTATCTTAATTCTGTGCAATCTTCTTTTGTTACATGGGACTAAGCAAAATTGTCTCTCAGAATTTAAAATAGTTTGAAATAAACGCAGTTATTCATTGTCAGCCAAACTTGGTAATCTTGGAAAAAGAGGATTTGTTTAATGAAATTCACATTCCGTAGAACTTTGTTACTCCCATTTAATTGTGCTGCTTTTCTTGCATGAGCTTTGCCATGACTACTTTTTCTGACATTGCTGTCCTGTGTGTTGGGATGCATGTAGGTGGACACTTTTATAATAGCATTGCCGTAGCTTACAATATGCAGGTGTTCTTGGGTTCAGACATAGTTTGTTTCAAACATGAAGTGTTTGCACAAGTGGTTTTGGAGCACTTGCCCTCTCAGCAACTGCCATTGTTATAGGTGTGTGGCAGTATATAGGTACAGCTTCCAAAATACAGGACACATTTAAACAAAAATTAAAAAAACCTATCTTCAAATTCCTTGGTTCAGTTTGTGTCTTTTTATGATAGGTGAGAAAAACAAGTCAGGCAGCGTTGTTAGTTCTGTTGGAGCAAGAACTCATAGAGAGATATGATGTGGAGACCAAAGTATGCCCTGTTCTGATAGATCTGACAGCTCCAGACAGCAATGATGATGTGAAGACGGAAGCAGTGGCTGTAAGTAACAGCAATACCAAATCACACAGTATAAAGTTTGCTTGAATGCTTGCTGTTGCAGTGATGGTAATATGTTTTCAAGATGCATATCCATGTGGTATTTAAAGAGAAAAAATCATATAGGTATCCAGAACTAATCTGTAACTTTTTCCATGCTGTGTTACACTCAAGTCAAGGTTAGATTTAAATTCCATAGCTTATATATGCTGTAAAGAAAAACTCAACTAGACAAGACAGTGCGGGGGCTGAATTTTATTGACTCCTAAAGCATCTGCTGTTGTTGACTTCTTATTTTTTTTCAGGTTTATTTTTTTAATGGACGTTTAAATTGCATATGTGGAAAATTTCCATCAGTGGAAAATCTTTAATGCTTGATTTCTTTTGGTCTTTGCTGTATGTCTAGTCTCTTCATTGATTTTGTTTTCTTTTATTAGATGAAATAATAAGCATCTGAGTTGATTAACTCATAGTTGGTTAGTAGGGTTTTTTTGCATTAGACACAACCCTAATAAGTAAAAATTATTGCATGTTGAATTAAAATAAATAGTAATCACATTGGTAAGTTGATTTAGAAAGGACAAATAGCAGAAGATGTATGTCCTTATCTTTCCCTTGAATTTTTGCTTTTGTATGTTGATGCTTTTTCAGAGTAGAGTTTTTTTAATTCTTTTTGGTTGAGAGGGACCTCATTAATATTTTACTTTCATAAAGTGGCTGGACCCGTAAACAAGAAGCAGACTGGGCATTATTGTATTTGGCACAGAATTTCTAGTATTTTCTTGAAGATGCTTATAAATACCTAAGGGAATAAAATTTAAAGCAGAATTGTTTTACCCATCATTGTTGTTTTGAAGATACTGAAACTTAAGAAGGGCTTCTGTAGCTCACCAAGCCCCTAGAGGTTAGGAAAATAACAATTTGCTATTATAGGAAAATAAATTAAAGTAGTTCTACTGACTTGGTTAGAAAAGTTAAACATAAAATTCTTATAGATTACCTTCTTTTTAAAAAAGTTGAAAAATCAGAACGAAAGAGTCGTTAGAGGGAAAAGCTGTCACTGTCTTTGATTGGATATGCTTTTTCACTAGTATTATGTTAGGGACTTGCATATGCGCAATATGGAGTGTTGCAATTAGTTTTAAAATCATGCAGAAATTGTAGAAGTCACTTAAGCATATTAAGTGTCAATAATTTTCTGTTAATTGTAAATATATATTCATTAAGTATTGAAATAGTGAGGGAATCTTGTATTTGTTTTTTTTAATTATTTTTGTAAGTCTGGTAAGATAGGAGAGTAATTTCCGAGAGCTCAGTTAACTCCATTAGTTAGGAATTTGATTTAATTTGGTGAAAGAGAAATGTCTTCTACAGCTGTGTTACATCATGACAGGGGGAGGGTAAAAAGGAAAAAAAAAAAATGCTTTTCCAGAAGTGGCCAAACCTTTTCAATTCAAAATACAGATTTTTTTCCAATATTTTTCACAATTTTCAATAAAATTATACATATCAGGATGAAAAGTAAATGTAAAAGCCTCTGCTTAATTGACATGGAATTGTGTGTTGTGCAAGCATCCCTGATTAGTGTCTGTCTTGCCATTAGATAATGTGCAAAATGGCCTCCATGGTGGGAAAGGACATCACGGAAAGACTTGTTCTTCCTAGGTTTTGCGAGATGTGCTGCGACTGCAGAATGTTTCATGTTCGTAAGGTATGAATTGTCAGCATCTGGTCTGCATTATCTGCAAAAGGAGTGTCATCAACTTGGAACTTGCGTTTGATGAAATGACTTTTTCGTGCTAGATCTCATTTGTGACATGTAGAAGGTGAAAGCTACAGGGTTTCTTTGTAGCTCATGTTTCCACAGATTTTATATTTGACCCTGAGTTTTTTTTTCCAAAGTCACTACTTTTGTTATTAGAAACAAAGAGTCTGCTTGTCATTATAATTGTGTAGGTAGCCACGAAAATATGAACCAGCTGTAACTGATACAGCATCAGCCACCTGAGCTTGTATCTGTGTGCATAGATGGAATTAAAGATGCTCATTAAGATAAAATAAACCAGTATTCCATCATGATATTTAGGTGCTGAGGATGTTTTTGGTTTCACCTTGCCATTGCATAGATTATTTTCTTGCTAACTGTTTGTATTCTTTCATTTGACAGCACTTTGAACACATTCTATCCTCCCTTGCTTTGACTTAAGTTCTGGGATGATTCTTTCATGATTAAAAAAGGCTGATTAACTTGAAATGAATAAAATAATTTTTAAATTTTAATTTTTTTTGAAACCGTGGGAACTGATGGAATGGGGAAGTAGCTGATACTGAATTTGCACTGAAACCTGGTTTTATGGTTTTAAAAGCTGTTAATGTTTTTCCTTTGATTTTGCTCATTCTATTAAAACTGTGGTCTTAGCGGTTGTTTCTTGCATTTTGTCTGCAAGGTGTGTGCAGCCAATTTTGGAGATATCTGCAGCGTGGTTGGGCAGCAAGCCACTGAAGAAATGCTGGTAAGCCATTTCGTAGAGGATTTTTCTGTTTAATACAACTCAATAGTGGAGCTGGACAAGGTACAGAAGAAGGGCAGCTAAAATGATTAGACAACTACTACATTCCTGAGTAAGGAGAGACTAAAAAAGCTGTGACTCTTCGATATTGCTGACCTGAGGTTATGACTGATGTTTACAAAATCTTGAAGACACTTACTATGAATACAGAACTCTCACTTGCCAAGTGAAATGGTCTGGAGCTAAGGGGTGCTCGATTCTAGAGCTGGGAGAAGAGTTTAAAGCAGGCTAAAGAAACTACTTTGGGCTGTGGAAGCAGAGAGTATTTGCAAGTTCAAAAATACATTAGGCAAGGAGGAGGCAGGAGTATGGCTTCTAATGTCCATAAATGCAATGAGAGATTGCAGATAGAGAAGGAACGTCGGGAATATAGACTGCTAGAAGTGTCAAGGCTTATGTAGTCTCTTTAAATGGCATCACTTAATGCTGCTGTTCATTGGTTTAATCTTTTAAAGTCCATTTTCCTGACTAACAAGGCCTTGCAGCCCTCCTGAGAAGGAGGGAAGAGAAAGAAAGACAAAGAAAATAAACTAATATGGGCAATAACAAATGAAGAGATCCAAATTCAGAATGAAAAAGAACAGAACTAGATGGAGCAGTGAGCAGAAGATCTGAACTGTGCCCCCCATTCCCCTGGCAGGTCCAAGGAGCTGGTGAATGTTGCTAGGCTTGGAGACATGACAGGACTAGGGAGCAGAAATCAGCTTGATGGTCGCTGGGATCCTTCTTCAAGCTTTCTCCTCTTGGGGATGTGGACAGTGAGCTTGCTGAGGGCCAGAGGAGGTTGATGAGTCAGTGCCATAAATTAACAAGGGACTTATATTGGAGAGAGTGTAGACGCAAGCAGGACTTCAACAAGAGACCCTGGAGCTTTTGCTGATGTGGTATTGGTCAAGTAGGCCTAGTGTGACCCTCAGGGCGTTTCTTATGTCCTTACAGCGTCTGCTGCATTTTTGCGTAGGTATTGTGCAATTCAAGCCATTTGATAATGAAGTATTTTTGCACAGGTTTCCATCCCATGTGTTTCTTGATTGAGGATGTAAATTGATTGCTCTCACACAAATGGCCTCTTAGTGATGCATGTCATGAATTTGGATTAAAACTTTGCAGAGAGTGCAATTAGACTGAAATAAAAAAGTGGTGGTTATTTTATGCGAAGGCAGTAACGTGGCTGGACAGTTGGGGATCTCTTTCCAGAACAGAAAATGCCATTTTCTTCTCTTTTGGACTCTTTTAAAAAGGAGGCCAAAAAGCTGAATGGCTTTAGATAAAACTTCATTTTGTAACATAAATGCTTTTTTTTAATCAGAGGCAAAGTCCAGAAAATTTTGCTGCAGGAAGTAGGAAGAGCTGAACATCAATAATCGAGAACAGAGCTGTAGCAACAGTCAGTGTATTACTTGCATCTTGCCACTCTGCCTGTGGCAAGTGAAAGCAGTGACGTGGTGACCTGCATGTCTGCCTCACCTGCACTCTGTCCACCATTTCATCCTTACCATTACTGTTTTGAAAAAACTCGAGCACCTGCGCAATTTCAAAATGCTTCAGCTTTATCGGTAAAAGCACTGTTCTGATCAAACCTGCTTTCTCTTGGACCAAATGCAGTGTTTCTCTCATTCCCCTATTCCTCTGTGTAGTTCAGGCCGTGCTTTGTAGGATAGGCGGTGACAGAGATTGGTGAATCTAACAATGAGAACTTTAGGTGGAAAAGAATGGTTTTATTTCTTTCTGAAGACGCTCTTCTGCGTTTCAATGAGAATCTTACAAAAATCTGAAGGGGTCTCTGATAGGTAAAATGTTAATGCACTAGTATTCTTTATGGTTTTGTTCCTTTCAATGTAACCTGCTTTAAAAGAGTGGTGTAGAGATGAGGTTTTGTCTTATGATGGGTTTTCTGGGATTGGGGATATTTTTAGAGTTGGGTTTTTTTGGATATAAATCAGATTGGAAAGCTAGTACTTTCTTGCTATTCTTCAAACAGGTGAATTTTCCTTGTCTGTATCCGTAAGTAACATGTGAGCAACAGATTAGAAGGGTGGTGCTACTGAATGTGTGTTCTTTGTCTTGCAAATGTTAAACTAATGTGTCTGAGTATGAGGGCAGAGAATGAAATGAAGGAAATGAATGTGAAAGAAGAACTTGCTTTGGAACAAGTACTACCTATTAAGACTTGCAAACTTCCTATGTTCCTAACAGCTGCCAAGGTTTTTCCAGCTCTGCTCTGATAACGTGTGGGGAGTTAGGAAAGCCTGTGCTGAATGTTTCATGGCAGTTTCTTGTGCAACATCACAGGAAGTCCGGAGGACAAAATTGTCAACCCTTTTTATTAATTTGATTAGTGATCCTTCACGATGGGTAAGAATTTCTTTTTATTTCTTGAATAGCTGTCATATTTAAAGGATCTTACTACGATGTTCCATATAGAACTTCTCATAGGTGTGGATAACAAAACTTGTTCCATGCACCTCAAGCAAAATTCTTCTCAGACGGCTTAGTTTGTGAATGTGTATAGAGAGTCCCTCACACTTTCACTGTAGCATGTAAGAAAAACTGTAAGTCAGTGGGATGGCTTTTCTTTGCTACAGAACTGCCTGTGACTTAACATTGCTGAAAACCATTAACAAAACTAGAAAATTAAATGTGATTTATTTGCATGTCTTCAGGTTCCCTACCACCAACTTCTTTTTTGGGGGGAGCGGGGTGGTGGTGTTGGTTTTGGGTTTTTTCGTTGTGGTTTGGATGGGGGTTTTTGTGTGGGTGTGTTTTTGGTTTTTTGGGTGGTGGGTTGTGGTTTTTTTTGTCTTGAAGATCTACTATTCAAACTGTTAAGTTAGCTATTGTGCAGACTACTTCCAAGAGCCAAAGGTAGATCTTTTGCACAGGCGCATGAGCTCTTGGATCTTGGAAAGTCATGCAAGTTTTAGCCCAGCAAAATTAATCAAATAATTAAAAAGGAGGTAGATAAGATAGTTGTTGAGAAGGGGAGAATAAATAGTAGGAGAAAGGAGGAGCAAATAAACTCTGCATTTCTGTCCTTTTCCTATTTGGCTATATTGTTTATTATCAGTCAGACTTATGGTAGTGAAATGTCTGTTCACTGCAGGTAATTTTTTTCCTTTCAAGTTGTTAAAATTCTCACCTGAGCTTTCAAATTTACCTGCTTCTGCTGTCTAGGTAATTGTGATTTCTCTGGTTGCGAATAGTAGGCCTGTCAACAGTTATCTGTGATTTAACTGTTTTTACTCTGCTTTTTATTAACTTTTTTTTCACTTAGCACTTTTATGTATACAGTTGGCTGACTCTTTCCAGACAAAAGTCTCTGCTGTTGCTTTCCTCAGTAGGCTTATGACCCTACCAATTCCTAGTAGCAGGCGTTTATGTTTTATAGGATGGCAAGCTTTGTATATATAAAACTTTTTTCTCACCTTGGTCCCTTTCCACTAGGTCCGCCAAGCTGCTTTTCAGTCTCTGGGGCCTTTCATTTCGACTTTTGCTAATCCATCCAGCAGTGGCCAGTACTTTAAAGAAGAAGATGGTAAAAACCCAGAAGATTGTGGTTCTGCACAGGAAAACAGGTAAAGAATTTGCTAAATCTACGAATTATTTTCTTCCTTGTTTTTCTTCTGTATGACCTGCAAGTTAAGAAAATGAACTTTCTTATATAAATTGACTATTTGGTAAATGGAAAGATCTGGAACTTCTCATCTTACTTAACAGACTAGCAAAATTTTCATTTATTTACTGAAAATACATGACTGTTCAGTAACTTAGAATACCTTAGGATATACGTTCTGTGATGAAATGACTGACTCAATAGACAAGGGAGAACAGTGGATATAGTCTATCTAGATTTCAGTGAGGCTTTCGACGTTGTCTTCTGTAAGATTCTCCTAGAGAAGCTGATGAAGTATGGGCTGGATGAGCAGGCAAGCGAGGTGGATTGACAGCTGGCTAAATGGCAACACATAGTTGGAGGCAAATAACTGGTTGTGTACCTCAGGGATCAACAATGGGCCCGGTCCTGTTTAACATCTTCATTAATGATCTGGATGGTGAAGCAGGGTGTACCCTCAGCAAGTTTGCTGATGACACAAAATGGGGAGGAGTGCTGCTGTGCCAGAGGGTCATGCTGCCATCCAGAGGGGCCTCAACAGGCTGGAGAAATGGGCTGGCAGGAACCTCTTGAAGTTCAAGGAGGAGAAATGCAAGGTCCTGCACCTGAAGAGGAACAACCCCAGGCACCAGTACATGCTGGGGCCTGATCAGATGCAGACCAGCTTTGCAGAAAAGGCGCCTAATGGTCGTGGTGAACACCAGGTTGGCCATGAGGTGGAAATGTGTCCTTGCAATAAAGAAGGCCACTGGTATCCTGGGCTGGAGGAGTGCTGACAGCAGGGTCCAGTTCTGGGCCCCCCATGGAAGAGACACGTGGACGTACTGGAGAGAGTTCAGGAATGGCCACCAAGATGAAGGGACTGGAGCATCTCTCCTGTGAGGAAAGGCTGAGAGAGCTGGAACTGCTCAGCCTGGAGAAAAGGATCAGGGGGACCTTACCAATGTGTACAAATACCTGAAGGGAGGGTGCAAAGAGGACAGAGCCAGGCTCTTTTCAGTGGTGCCTGGTGACAGGACCAGAGGCAGTGGGCACAACCTGAAACACAGGAGGTCCCATCTGAACAGCAGGAAACTTTTTTTTTTTTTTTAATTTTTATTTTTTACTGTGAGGATGACCGAGCACTGGCACAGGTTGTCCAGGGAGGTTGTGAAGTCTCCGTCTTCCAAAATACTCAGAAGACATCTGGACCTGGTCCTGGGCAACGGGCTCTGGGTGTCCCTGCTTGAACAGAGGTTTTGGCCCAGATGACCTCCAGAGGTCCCTTGCAACCTCAACTATTCTGTGATTCTGTGATTTATTTTGCTATGCTGTAAGTAAATCTACTTTGATAAATAGCAAGCTGATGGCATGTGTGTGAATTTTCAAGAGCATCTGTTTGCAAGTATGTTTTGTTTTTTAAACGTTCATTTTCTTTGGCACTCAACAGTGAACAAGTCAGGACTACAGAAGATGTCACAACAGAGGATGAGCACAGCAGGACAGAGGATCTGTCTTCACGTGTTGATAATGACGATTTTGCAACAAGACTTGAAAATGCCATGGAAGATCAAAATACAGTGTCAAATAACTCCCAGAGGGAAAGCGATTTCCAGACCGAGTCATCCTTCCATTGCACTTTGTCTTCAGAATCTTGTGGGGAAATGGCTGACGAAAATGAGCAAAGTTCTCATTGCCGTACAGCAGGTCTGCGGGAGGCTGGGCTGAATTCACAGGAAGCCTCTCTTTCAGAGCAGGAATTATACAACTCTTTCCATTTTTGGAGGACTCCGCTTCCAGAAATAGATATTGACTTCGAACTTCAGCAGAGTTCTGAGATAATACTTGACAGAGAAATTCAGGAACTCACTATGCCAGTGTCTCCAAACATTCCTATGGCAACAAGGAAAGAATTGGAAGAAATGATAGAAAATTTGGAACCCCATATAGATGATCCAGATGTTAAAGGTATAGTAAAGATACTGAATCTTTTTTGGTGTTTGGAGAGATGTGTATGTTGCTTTAGCAGTTTGGGCTTTAAAACCTTGTAGCTGTTTTAAAAGTCAGTACTGCTTTCTCCTGGTCCTCAAAGAGATTATATCTATTTTGATTTAGTTGTGAAAATTGATGATGAACTAAAAGGGAGCTTGCATTTGTGTAAAGATGTTTAAAGGTAGTATGACTCCTTCCATAAACTGAATACACATACAGTTAGCTGTAGAAAATTCTGACTGCATGTTTTGACAGTATAATCTAATAGATGGTTCAATGGGATAAGCTGTTGATCAGGAAATGAATTTGTAATTAGCATACATGCAAAATAAGAAGGCAGATTAAGATTTATTTTTTTTAAATATCAAAGTATGATAAACTGTTTTCATTTTATGAATTATCCATTTTATTTTTAATGAATTAGGTTTCTCCATTTTTCTGCGAGATCTTTATTATTGCAGTTTCATGTTGTCAAGTGTGCCAAGTTTGGGTCAAACTGAGAATCGATCCATACTGAATTCTTGAAGCGAACGCATATCCTGCATTTTAAAAACTGTTGAAGGGTACGGATGGGTTTCATAAGTATGATGGTTGGTGGAGCAGCACCTCCGAGATACCTTCTGGGCTAAAATGACTTGGCTATTTCGCACATACCTCCTGGAGACAGGTTTCTCTTGATATTCGTATGCTGAATAAATTGTAAGGGACATCAAGCTTGAGTGTCGCAGACAAAGTCCAGAGGTACCACTAAGGAAGAAGCCACGTTATTCCAGATCTGAAAAACCCATGGGGGAATGCATGCCTCTATACCAGAAAAAGTGCGAAGGAAAAAGAGGGGCAAGTTGGGAGTGGGAAAAACATTTTTAGAATAAACTTGATACTGCTTTCAGTTTCTTTTTGTTGTTAGTAGGTTGATATGCTAATAACTTTTCTCAAATCCATTTTGGGTTGCTTCTGTTTAATCTATTGTGAAGTCAGCAGATGAAACTTTATTGCTTTAAGAGTGCTTTGGGGACTTTCTCTCTAAGGAGAGAGATGAGAAAAAAAATTCAGCCTTGCTAACGATCTCAGTCTTCACATAACCCATTACTGAAGCCCACTGTTAAAACTTGCACTGCTGTTCAGGTTTGTTTTATAAAACCTTGTTCTGTCCAGTTATAGAACATATCTTAAACACTTTTAATGAAAATTTATGTAGGCAAGTGTTTATACATCCAGAATTGTCCTGTGTTATGGGGTGGTTTTGTCGTGTGTGTGTGTCTTCATGTCTTGTTTCAGAGCAGGTGGAGGTGTTTTTTTTGTAGCTCTCTTGACTGGGTGTTGAGGTTTTCTGTGCAGTTGTTGACTAGCACTTGTGTGTTTTGTGTTGTCAACACCATAAGTGTCCTGTGCTCACAAGTTAGGAAAGACTGGAGTTAGGGTTACCAGGTTACCAGTGCTGTTTATTCTAATGTGGGGTGGGTGGTCTTAATTACTCTGTCAGCTTTTTACCCCGCACAGAACCTCTGACTTTATCAAGGCTGTGTAGTGAAGCCCCATGAAGCACACCTTCTAAACCTTGCACTGAATGCAGAACTACTTGTTTCACTTTTTTCCTCGTCTGTACTCTCATTATTCAGTCTACATACTTCAGAAACTGGAATTTAAGAGCATGCCTGTTTAAATTTGGTAATGTTGCTATTTTAATTTTACACAAAGTGCATTGAAGCATAAGGAAATCGAGACCAAACCTGATAGAATAGTATTCATTTTACATGCTTGTCTCAAACACTAAAGCACACAAGGAAGTGGTACGTATCCAAACTTTAGTCTCTGAGTAGCTGACTTAATGCCTATGTTTTGGACCTTGCACTCCCATGAATTGTGACAAGAGGGAGGTAGACTCCCTTTGGGGGTGATCCAGAAGGTCAGAGCCATGACTGCCTCTTTGCTCATGGCAATACCAGGAATAATGCTTCCATCTTTACCATCTAAAACTGTTGTTGCAAACTGATGGTATAAATACTCAGTCCAAAGATTGTCTTAATTTGTTATTTTCATAGAAATTTTATGAAGCTTCTTAATTTCACAGATAATTTTGTTGTCAGTATATGTGGCTTACAAGTGTTTGCCAAAGAGCCCTCCCTGGTCCCAAGCAGTGCTTAGGGTCTTTCCTTCCCCTGCCCCCCCACAAGACTAGCCGTTACGTTTTTATGGGTCTTGTACTGCGAGTGGGCTGGTTCTTGACAGCAAAGACTGAGCAAGCTAGGAAGTACCATTTTTTTCTTCTTCTCTTTCTTCCTCCTTTACTTTCTTTTAAAATTCCTTTTTCTTGCATTATTTTCTTCATTGGTTTGCTGTCACCCAAGTCCTGGATTCCTGCATCCATGCTGTGCTCCTGTCTTTATTGCTGCATTCTCAGCCGAGGGATGGGAGCGGAAGATGCTGTGTTCTCTGTGGTGGGTAAGCAGAGGCCTGCCATACTGGAGAGATCGCATAGGTACACATCTTCTGGCTTCTATAGTAAACGGGGCAAATATCCCAGAGACATCACAAGATGAAGTGGGTATGAGTTAGCAAAAGTGTAGTTTGGGAACGAGACTATAGTGCGCGATGTTACGCGTGTGTCAGGAAGGTGAAGTTGTTCTGACAGCCTCAACTCTGGCTGTACCTAGGCTCTTAGAGCTTGACTTTGCAACTTCAGCATCCTTCTCTTAACATGTTTTGTTCTGGAGAATATTTTCTAAATTTAAAAAAAGAAGAAAATTAATACCTGTTGTGTGGAACTGTATTGGCTGGGGTCATTGGCACAAGGTTTTTGAAGGTTCTTAAGATCACACTGGATTTTTATTAGTTGACTCTTCAGAATATTTGGTGTGGTAATAAGGTGATGTCCTTCATGGTACAATCAATGGAGGTTTATTTCCATTTTGCCAGTTGGTTTCAGAGCCAGTCCCTGACAACTGGGACAGGTATGGAGATTTGGTACTGGAGTTCAACCAGCAATGATTCTTTCAGAGTCAGAGGAGCACAGTTTTAACTTTTTTTTTCTGTGCTTTGTACTGTATATGCAGCCATAGCAATTACTATACCTTTGCACCCCTATCCCCTCCCTCCGCATGTATTTCCCCTCCTATTTCCTATTTTGTTTTCATTTCTCTTGCTTTCTGGTTTCTGCATTCCTCTACTTCAGTGTCTCGCCTCACCCTTCTATGTTGTGCAAGGTGCTTCTTCCCTCACCTGCTTGCATCATTATAGAAGGAATATTAAGAACGGAGTAAGTCAGTTTTCATCTAAGTGTGCCTCAGCATACTATGACAAGGAGAAGGATCAGTTGAAAGGAAGGGCATTGCCAGCTCATGCAGCCCAGAGTACAATATGCTCAGTGCATACCCGAATCTTCCAGGTGTCTTGGCTGCCAAGCACTAATGGGTTACTATTTGCATACACAGAAGAGACTGGGTTTGTGTGGGTTTTGGGTGCTGGTTGTTTGTTTGGGGGTTTCCTAGGTTTGTAACTTTTGACTGTGTTTTTTGTCTTTGTAGTGTACCTCCCTATCATCACAGCAGTTTTCATTTTAAACTTCAAATCCTTGCTCTAAGGCATGGAGACTGATGAGGTCCCTAGCAAATACAATTTTTTAAGTGACCAGCAACTGCCGTAGAACGTATTTTTTTCTGTAATCTCGTTCTCAGAAAGCGATAAGCTGCTTTAACTGAATCTCACTCCCAAAAATCTTTAGCTTGAGGCTTTCCAGAATTAGCTAGTTGCCAAAGTGATAAATCTGAGTAATAATAGGTAGCTGAGCAGTCATCAACCAAGATAAAGAGAGCCTGGCTTCTCACAGACAGACTCTACTGGCTAGCAGAGCTACACAGGCTATGCAAAGTTAAGCAGTGGTATGTAATCCATGTTAACAGGACTTTTCCAATCCACTGGCCAGACATCTTGAGGGTCTCAAACTGGGAGATGGAAGCCTGCATGTTGCTTTGAAATACGCCAGCTCTTTTAAAATTGTCACAGGGTCTTTACTCAGGTCACCTTTCTCCAGCTTCCTGAGGCTGCTGCTGTTATCACTTACTTCAGAGGTTGCTTTTCTTTCCCCAGATATTTTTATTTCTTTATTTTTCTTTCCAGGGACGCTTTCTCTAGCTTTGTTTATCTCCATGTGTTCTGCATAGAAAGTGCTGAATCATGTAATGTCAGCTTTTTTTAATATTATTTGGAGGAAGACACAAAGCCTGACTTGCAGGTTACTGGCACTTACTGTGGCTTATGCCAGTTACAGGCTGCTACGCGAAATGGAGACCTAATAGGCATAAACCAGCCCAAATGTGGGGGTCAATTGATCCCATTCCCTTATAAAAACTGTGTTTATAAGTTAGGCTGCTGGTGCTGCCTGTAGTAAAAGTCTAAAATATATTGTTAATGGAACAGTAGGTGAGGACAAAGTGGAGAAAAATCTCCTTTTTCAAAATTGTTTTAATTACTTGCATCTCTGTACCCATTAATGCAGCCCATAGCTTTTGCCTTTGAGTGAGAAGCGAGGGTAAGGAAGACAGATCCTTCAGAAAAAAAGAAGGGAGCATGCCACTTAGCTATATCATTGTCTTATAGTGAAATATCAGGAGAAACAGAAAACAGTAATAAAGCAAATTCAAAGGACAGAAACTCCTGAGCGCCAGGAAACTTAAGAAGGCCAGGTAAAATGTAGTTTTGAGTTTAAAGGTTGTGCCAGTTATTTTAGGATGCAGGTACCATAGCCAAGAGTAAATAATTCCTTGCTGAAAAATACTTCTCACCTGAAGCAGAAGTCAAAGGAAGAAAGAGTTAATTAGAAGATGGTTTAAGATCAATGAACATTGACTTTACCTTACCAATGCAATATGAGTTGTGTTATGCACAAAACTGACCTTTACACTACATTTTTTTACTGAGGGTAGTTGTGACAGCTAGTTAGCCAGCAGATTCACTTCCAGTCTTCCCCCCAAAACCTTGCTTTCTGAGAGCTCCGAGGCATTTCTTGGTGTCACGCATGAGAGGAGAGCCTTGTCCTTTGCTTGTACTTTTAATGGTTTTCTGGAAAAAGTTGCCTGTCTTATGGCTGTAGGAAAGATCTTTGTGGGACATGGGGAGGAGCAGCAGCCACCTCATTCGGGAGGGATCTATCAGCAGAGATCTTGGACTGTGTCAGTGTGTGATGGGATTATGAGAAGATTACAGGCACCTGAGCCCGGGGTGATGAAGACTGCTTATTAGGATGCTGTCTCAAGTTTTGGTATCTTCAAGGCAGCCACGTAGAGCTGTGCACATACATGCACATGCTCACACATGCACTCTCTATTTCTTCCTCCTTTAATAAGCACTCCACTGTTCTGAAACCTTCCATAGTGACTGTGTTTGGCTCTTTGTTTGGCTAGGACCCTAAGATGTTTATGGACTTCAGGTAATTCACCTTTCAGTGAATGACAGCACTGGAGTCATCCTTGGTGACAGGAGCTAGGGAGAACCACGCAAAGAAGAAAGAAGGCACTTGCCAGTCTATGAAATCCTGGGGAGTTTAGTCTCTTCTGTCCTTCATCTCCACATTGTGGGACTGTAGAATTGACCAGAAGCTGAGGAGATACATGTTTGTGTCATATCTCCTTTAGGGCAGGCAGAGGGAATTGGGATGTGTAGTCTCCTACTGTTAAGCCCCTAAGCAAGGGTGGTCCAGGCGTGCAGGCTGACAGTGAGGCATGGGTGGGGAATGTGTCTTGGAAAATTCCCAATTACTGCTGAGATACCTTCACTCTTGTTACTAGAAGTAATCTTTGGAGCTGTGTGTGGATTTTTCAGTAAATACTTATTCAGTGTTGAAGCAGTATATGTTACCTAGTTGAGGTGAGCTTTCTTGACTTTTAAGTGATAATGAGAGGAGCGTACATTTTTCATGAAATTGTCCCACATGAAAGAAGTCTTCATGAAAAATGTCTCCTTGATGTGCAGCAGAATATAATTCTTTTTTTATTTTCTTGTTTGATTTCTCCAAATAAGAATAAACTGGAAATCAGACAGGCATTTCTTGCCATAGCAGATGTTTTGAAATGGCCACCTATTTTGCATGGTTTTGGGGTTTATTCATTTAACTTCCAAGTTCTGGAGGAATTTACTAACCTTGATCTTGTTTATTCTCATGGGCCTTAAAGTACAGAGGTTCATTGTCAGTGAAGTAACAATTGAAGAGTGAAGTCATAGCAAGCTTTTGTTAATCTTGCAATATGTAAAATTCCTAATATTATATTTATATAAAAATTATATATTATAATATATTAGATATTGTAACTATATTTTCCAACATAATGTCGTTTATAGTGGAAGTATTAGTATGATGTTGGTTTTGGCTTTAAGTTTCTAACTTGCTGTGGTTTTTCCTGTTGAGGTGAATTACCGTAATACAGCAAGGATATCTTTCAGTTATTGTACCAGAAATTTGGTGCAGTTACGGAGCTAGCAGTGCATATTGTAAAGAATGGTCTTTATTCCTGCTCATCGGACTCAACCTAGAAGCCAATGAACCTGTAGAGTGTTTTCCAGTTTTTGCTAGCTAAGATTGTGCCAAGTTATAATTTTGCTTCTTGTAACAGATGTGTTGCATATCTGTTTCTTCTATCTACAAATAAGTCAAAATTTTCATTGTTTAGTTCTTGATAATAACTATCAAAAAAGCTAGAGAGAGAAATTCAGATTCTGTAACTTAGTATGGCAAAATGGGATTAAAAACAAGCATATGGTTTGTTGTTTTAATTCCACAATGAGCACTGAAGAAACCTGGGGAAAGCCAAAGTCTAGGAGGAACAGAGCTGCTGGATGGCTGGGTTAATTTAATGGGTCAGGAGATTATTCCTCCTTACCTCCTCGGAAGGAATCAGAGGAGGAGAGAGGCGGGGTAGATCAGTCTGTACTGAATTCTGTGTTGCTTGCAGCTAAGATTGCCTCTGGTACCTGATCTGCTTAGGTCAGGCTATATTCAAGGAACATTTCTCAACAAAGGTTTTTTTAATTAGCAGTAAGCATAGGGATAGAAAGCAGAGCAGTCTCAGAACTGGTGGATCTTTTTCAAAAGTGGATGGCAGAGTGAAGTGCTAATGCTTTCTTTTGATGAATAAGACTACATCAAACAGTGCAGCCTTCATTATTTGTTTGGAGGATGCAAGGAGGCTAAAGTACCCTGTTCAGAAAAGAGTTACTGGGGTCTAGCATCTTCCTATACAGACGGTGCTTTAGAGTTGCTATAAAAACCTAACAATTCAATGACCATATACATAGAGACAGCCACTCATAACCTAAATCCTTATGAATAAACCTTTTCTCAGCCTTTATTTGAATTACTTTTCCCTTCTCTCTCTTATTCCTACCTCCCACAAAAGACCCAGTCAGTAAGTTAGTATTCATGTGCGGTTCTGCCCCAAAGACTGCACCATTAGTATGTACCAAGATTCTTAAGGAACTGATCCTGCCATAACAGCAGTCTCTTACTCCTGGGTTTTTTTGCTTTAAAGACAAATTTCACTGAACTGTAGCGTGGTTGAGCACCCTAGGAAAAGAGTGGAGTGTTAATCTGCCCTACATTTTATGCTAACTATCCCCGGTTTGGGATTTACTAACAGTCAATAATATTAAATTTGTACCTCACCCATAGTTTTTCTGCCATCTTTCAGTTAATTAGTCACTGTGTGGAAGCTGATTTGTGGACTTGCTAAAAGTTTATTGCAGTTCAGTCTCTCATGCATTTCTCTTTCATACGCTGCAGCACAAGTGGAGGTGTTGTCTGCTGCACTCAGAGCATCCAGTTTGGATCCTCAAGAAGAGACAATGGCCAGTGTCGGCAAGGGAACAGACTCACAGACTGAACTAACCATCAATGACCAACAAAAGTTTAAACCTGTACTGGCTGATATTATGCCTTTAATTGGTGACACTGTTGAGGTAAGCAGTGAGTTTTGTGCTTCGCCCCCTTAGGATTGCCAGGGCTCCAGTGATGGACCTGTGTCATGCATTTGTGCAGTAATTGCAGCCAAATGCTTCCTACTTTTGGCTAGTGTGGCATTCGGTTTTGTTGGTTGGTATTGAAGCATTAGTTACTAAAAATGAGTTGTGTTGGATGCCTTTGTTTTTGCCAGTTCGTGCTTGTCCATGTAAATGCTTGCAATTGTTTCCATTACGATCTCTGTTGTGGCTATCACATTTTAAGATGTTTTAATGCTACTGCAGTTTATTACTGTGAAAATGCCTTCCTTAAAAGAGCGCCCTACTGATAATAAATGAATCCCCTTTTCCAGTGTCTTCCCCCTCGCTCTCCCTCCCATCAGGAGAAAGAGGTACTTTGTTCCCTGTGTTCCCTGTGAAAATGTTTAATAGTACTTTACTGGCTTGCATAAGAGCAGTTCAGGACCGGCAATCTAGGATGTTGTGTGAAAGAGAAAGTGGATTCTGGCGATCAGTAACATTTAAAATTGTTTTGCACTTTCTCAGCACCCACCACTGCATCCTGCCCAACTGAAGTCTGTGGCATTTGATACTGTTTTCTGTTCCGTACTGTGTATTAGGCCAAACCCACTATGTTCACTACATACAGTGCCACAAGCTCTGGTGGTGTTAAAGCTATAGATATATTGAAAGCAATGGTTCCAAAATATGCTCCATAAAAGTGTAGCAAGTGATATCATATTGCCTAAATGGCATTTTCAGTTGAAATTTTGATAAATATCTTTGAAAAGCCTAGGAACTGACATCAGTCCAGTGCAAACATTTTCAACCTTCTTTAATTAGAACAGTGTTCCTACATGACATTTAATTAACTTTTCACCTAAGCTGCTGGACTGCCATGTAGCCCAAAAACATATGTGGAGTGGAGGAACGTGACATTTAGTTGGATATTGCTGTTTATGCATAATCATAATTTAGCACTACAAATGTGGTTGGTTGGTTTGTTTCTAAAAAACAACCTGCCCCCAATTCCTGATGTCAGGCTCATGTTTCTTTATTGTGGGATCTGTTGTAGTCATTTCTTTCTAATGGTCACCTGTAAAATGGCAGTGTAAGTGTATCCTCTGTCCTTCCGATTTTTGGGGGTGATGAGGGTGGTGTTTGTTCAGAGGGACCTGTCCTGCCCTTTTATTTCTTTAGAGTATGATGGTGACAAAGTTTAAGAACCTGTCACACTGCTGGTATATGTTGGTTTTGCATGTTTCAGTTTTACTCTTTAAAAGGATGCTCTCAATCAGTCAGTACCTTGTTTGTTACTGGCACTGAATCAAGTCCTCATTTTACAAGTGAAAGGATATTATAGAGGTGACCTAGAATTTGGGAATCAAGCTGTGATATGTTGAGCAAGTGAACTGTTGCCCCTAGCAGTGAAGAGAGCTCTGATTTTCACAGGTGTGGGTGGATTTTTTTGTGGTGGGGTTGTGTGATGGTGGTGGGTTTTTTTGTGGTGTTGTGGGGGGGGTGTGTGTGTGTGTGTGTTTCTTTTGTAAGTCTTGGCTAGCAATGTGTCAACAGGGTACTGGACACTTTAGAAAACTCAAGCTGTAGCATTTCATACTTGGAAGCAGCCTTCAGTTTTGCATACATACCACAAAGCAAAATGACACTTTGCCTGTTCTTCTGCAGCCGTATTGGCTCCTGAAGGTGTTAATGCTGCCTGTTAGAGAGATTCTCTATTCAAATGAAAATAAATGTTGTTACAGAGTGAACAGATAAGATTTTGGGACCAAGATGAAGCTTGTTTGTTGAGGATGAGGGTAGGTGTCATATAGTTCCTCAAGAGCCACGATTTTTGTTTTCTTTAGGTTGTATGCTGTCTATAAGGTTTGATAAATGAATGTAAGCCTCAAGAAATCGCCCAAGTTGCGTTGCCAGTGGATGGGTGTGCAAGTCCTCCCTTTCTTTTTCTTTTCCTTCCTTCCTTCCTCCCTCTACCTCAAAAAAACCCCAAAAAACAAAAAACCAAACAAACCAAAACAAACAACCCACCAAAAAATCCACTGGACTAAAATGAGCCCACTCCTGTCTGGTATAAGGACCTCTGTTTAAGCAGAGGGTGGATCCCAGGAGGAGACGGGACCCTGTCAGGACACGCCAGCACCACTTGTCCTGGTGCTGTGGGCTTTGCGTGCAACCCATGGTGCAGAGCAGGAGTCTGTGGAGCACAGCCGTGGAGCTCTTGTTACAGTGCAGCGAAAGGAAACCTCACATAAGAGATTTGTAAGGCCATGACAAAGATTTTGCATCTCGAAGGTGGTGGTTCACCACTTTGGTATGCAAGAAGTAAACCCTGCTGAATTTTTATGTCCTGGCTCTCTGCAGTGCTCAGTTCAGTGTGTGCACGTTACATGGAAGAAGTGCAGATGGAACTTCATCTGCAAGAGTAGAGGTATTCTGGTGACTTAAATACCAGTTGACACTGTGCTCTTCTGTACTGAAGCTCTTCCTTTCTGGGATGCATATTTGACGTTAAAATTGGCTGGGCAAAAATGTTCCCATCTGTGACACTCTTCAGTATATTTAGTTGTTCAACTTAGTTCAGTCAATAAAGTTGGAGTTTTTTGGGGGTGGTTGTGGGGTTTTTTGGGTTGTTTTGTTTTTGTGTTTTTTTTTTTTACTTAGCCTTTTAATGCTGGGGTAGCAGAGGTTGTGAGATGGAGTCTTCTAATTTTTATTGTAGCTGAATGGATGACTAGCCTCTGGTCACAAGCACCTGGGCAACTTGTGGAAAGCACTGTGGCTGTGTTGTGCTGGCTGCCTCAACTTCTTGATTTGAAAGAGGTCAAAGCCGGTGACTTTCTGGCAATGCTGAAAATTATCTCTTTCTAAAAAAAAAAAAAAAGGCAAAAATGGAGTGAAGAATTGACTGTCAGTGTAAAATCCTGCAGAGATGGTTTTCAGAGCTTCTGGAGGTTTTGTAGTTGGAGTTGCATGCTGCTGGACGCATCTGGTTATGAGTCACTTGCAGATCTGTTTTTTCCTTGACTCTTTGACACCCTCTTGCTGCTGCTTGCTAAGCCTGCCAGGTGACATGGGCTGCTGTGCCAGCAATATGCAATTGCCTCACAGCTCTGCTTGTTCTTTATCACCTGTAATTATACCTCAGTGACTAAAATTACAAACTAGTGCTCAAACGAAAGCAGCTCGTGGAAGAGGAAAAAGCAACTTTCCGAAGTCAAACCAAGGAAGACAGATGGTATCCTGGAGGCTTTTTTGAAGAAGTTTACAGTTTGCTGGAAAATTCTCGTTGTCAAACCGATCTGAACAGCTGGTGGAGTAGGCACGTTCTCAGTGCTTGTGTTGACCCTGAGAGCGTAACCTGCAGCGTCTGTGAATAGATACTGTGGCTCATATCTAGCAAAAATGCCTTTCCCCTCTTCTTCCAGACACCAGCCTGATCTACTTTCCAGATATTCATCACATACTTGTTGAAATTCATGGTTGATTATGCAAAGTCCATTGTATTTGGGGAACTCAACTGGTATACAAAGTGACAGTGCATCCCCTCAGCAGCACAGTTTATCTTAGCATATCAGACCTCTGCTGCCTGGTAGAGTTCTGAAACAGTGTCTCAGTCCTTGTCTTCCAGGCCCAGATATGTAGCCGGGATGCTTGAATGACTGCTAAAAATTATTTTAATAGAACTGCTGAGAGGTGTGATGACTGATGTTAGAAGCTATGGTCCACTAGGACTCTATTATAAAGTGACGCTTATCTGTAGAGGAGATCCTCTAGGAAAGGAGCAACAGCATAAGTCTCATCAGTTTCTACTCTTAAGTGTGAGAGTGGCTTTGTTTTGACCTTCTTCTAGCACAAATCCAAAGGAACAAATCCAACAAAATCCACTACAGATGTTTTCTCATTTTCCCTTCAGGGGGGAAGCAATATGACCCATGTGTTAGTAACATTTTCCTTAATGCAATCTCAAAGGTACTGCTCTCCTGTGATTTTCATTCCATAAGAACCAAAATGGAGCAGAATAAGAGGAGCCTGTGTTTGAAACTTAAAGCAGAAAGATTTATCTTACAGGCCTTTTGATTTCAGGCTGTAGCAAAATCGTATTTGATATTAAAACATGTATTCCTTCGATCTAAGTAAGAGACCCTGAGGTAAGGACAGCACTGCTTGATGTTGACACTTGTTTTGTGTTTAATCCTTGAGTGTATTTTGTGTGACTTTTTCTGTAGAATATGGATTCTACACTTCACTACATTCATAATGATTCAGATTTGAGCACCAACAGTAGTTTCAGCCCTGAAGAAGAAAGAAAATCCAAAGTACAGGTAAATGACAGTGGCTTCTGTTTTTCTTACATGTATCAGATAAATGGCATTTTTTATGTACATGGGGATTTCTTTTATGCATTTCATTGAATCATTTCTGATGTAATGTGGCTTCTATAAAATACGGCAAACCTCTTTAAATAAATAATTTTAAAATATTCTGTGTTTCCAGAGAGAATAGCTTAATTCGGCAGTTGCTTCTGTTTTAATTATGTAGAAGAGATGACAGTATCTTCTGATATAGTAACAGTTATTGCAGACTTCTAAGCTCTGCTTTCATTTTATTTTATTTTCTACGGAGACTATTGTGTAGTGGAAATTTAGGTTATTGAGGAAACAGGATTTTTTTTGTGAAGTGTTTTGAGTAGAACCACCCACACTTCATGAGAGCTTTTTGCAGATAAGTTGTGAAAGTGTTTCATTAAGCTCAAACTCTGTGTTTTTTTTCCCCAAAAAGGTATCAAATGTTTGTTACGGAGTTCAGTATTAAGTGTGCCACCCTGCACCAGCCTAATTCCTTGAGTGGGAATCTTAGTCCCTCTTGTTGCTTATGTGAGCCAAGCTGTGAGCCAAACTATTCGCTAGATGTGTTAAGGAACTGCTCTTGTGCACCCCCTTCGGTAGGGTCAGTGCCTGAGATAAACAGCTGAAGTTGACACTTGACAGTGTTCAAGTCAACACAAAGAGGTTTTTGCAAAACTTCAGTTCAGATGCTTTAATTTCTCAGTGGAGAGAAGGATTGGTCTTCACCAGAGATCTTTTTGTCTCTGGAGAAGCGTTTTCCTTCCTGCTGATTATTTAGGGAGTTTGGAAGCAATATCACAGAATCACAGAATGTTAGGGGTTGGAAGGGACCTCTGTGTGTCATCTAGTCCAACCCTCCTGCCAAAGCAGGGTCACCTACAGCGACAGGAAAATTATTTTTGAGCCATTCCTATTTTTATGGATGAGTTAAAATGGCCAGTTTGCATAGCCTAGGAGCCTGAATGTTTGTAGAAAGGTAGAATGTAGCCTCTTAATTTTCCGGTCTGCCTAAGTAGACAGTGATCCGCCCACTCATCTGTTACATTAGTCTGTATATTTTCAAATATTCCGCAGTCATGTCATCATTTCTTTAGAACTTTTTGGTGGAACTTAGGAAATACAAAACCTTTGCATTCTTATTAGGAGATTGTCATTTAATAATACTCTGTAGTTGTGGGGGAAAAAAATGTTCTTCTGACAGCGTGCCCTGAAATTTTAGTAAGCCTTATGAGGACTTATTGAAAATAGTGTAAACACTCTGCCCTTTTCTTGCTGTAGGATGTTGTACCTCAAGCCTTGCTGGATCAGTATTTATCAATGACTGATCCATCTCGTGCACAAACAGTTGATACCGAGATTGCCAAACACTGTGCCTACAGCCTGCCAGGCGTGGCACTTACGTTAGGCAGACAGAATTGGCACTGTTTGAAAGACACCTATGAGACGCTGGCATCTGACATGCAGGTAAGCTCAAGAAGCTCAGACAGTGAATGATCTGAACTTTTGTCATGTGGCAATGAATAATCTGAACTTCTATGATGATTTCTCTTGTTCACTGGGTGTTGGATTGCTCTGCTTTTTACGTGGCGCTTTCTGTTGCTGATACTATTTATTCGTATAATGAATGAAAGTGTAGCTGTCTCAGAGGAAGCTGGGTGTGTGTGGTGCTCGGGTAGTAAAGAAATGGGGTAGTTGGAGGTGGATCTCCAGTGGGAGTGTGAGGAGAGGTCTCTCATTTCCTCTGCTCGCTTGAGATCTTACGGTAGTGCTTGGGATTCTCATAGGTATGGGAATCTGGGCTGTGCTGCTGTGCATGAGCAGGCGTGTGCTCCTGCAGGCGTGTCTGGAGCTCAGTGAGTCAGCCTCACGCCAGGCCTTTTGGTGGCCTTTTGATGTTGCATCCAGTTAGTCGTAAGGGATAACATCACTATCGCCATGCAGCATTGCTGTTTTAAAAACAAATGCTGGAAATAGCAGCATTTTCCTTGTTGTCAGGTGGTAAGGAGGTGGCGCTGTGCATTTTACTGGTGGTTTACAGTTGTTTCCCAGTCCTCGCTTGTTTCCTTTTTTGGAGATGCTCTTTTTATTTTTTTTAAACATTCTCAGACTAATTCACCTCTCGAACTTGCTGCTTGCTATGTCAGAGCAGCAGTTCTCAGTGATGTGCAGTGAGTAATTTTATACATGGCTATTGCTCGTATTTTCCGAACTCTTTTGCAGCTATTAAAAACAACCAGCTAATAAATTTAAAATGTAAGTAAAACCAAATTAGCCTGTATTCAAAACTATCCAGAGTTTATCATCTGTCTAATCTGAATTAAGATTGAATCACCAAACCAGGGCAAATGAACAATACCCATGCTAATTGGAAAGTGCTGACTAATAGATGGTATTTTATTTTAAAAAGACTTATTTGAAATAGTTAATCCGTTAAAACAGCGCCCCCTCAATTTAGGGTGAGTAAGGGCTCTACTCGTCCTTGGACTGCTGAGCACTCAGTGTGGGTGAAACTTTATCTATTATGGAAGCTAAAATATGCCAGCTGAAATATTATGGGATAGATATCCTATTCTGCTTTATAAATTAAATGAGTGAGAGAATAGTAGTATGGAACTCATTTACCCAAAAGAATTTAAAGCAGAGAGTAATGTGTGGGAGAGGACTGATGTCAGGAATACTATTTTCCTTCCCAACACCTGGAAAATTAAAATATTTTCATTACTTCTGTTTGCCTAGTTCCTTGATCTTCAGGTGGAAGAAATGATACCTCATAATTTGTCCCCTTTCCTTTTCTTTCCTTTTCTTTCTTTCTTTCTTTTTTTAAAAAAATTCCCAATTTAATTTTCAGATTGTTACATGAGACACTGTTGAATGTATTTGTAAGTACTGTAGCTTGCTGGGAGTGCAGCTTGGATACTGACCCTCAAGTTAAAATGGAGCACTTTAGGTGATACATCAATAAAATTAATCTATTTACTTGTTTTACAGTGGAAGGTTCGGAGGACACTAGCGTTTTCTATACATGAACTTGCGGTCATCCTTGGAGACCAGCTTACAGCTGGAGATTTAGTTCCTGTCTTCAATGGCTTTTTAAAAGATCTGGATGAAGTCAGGATAGGTGTGCTTAAACACTTGCATGACTTTCTGAAGGTATGTCTGTGTTCAACTCTGGTCAAGTGCAATTACGTATTTTGCTTCTTTGTATGCACTTGCTTTTTAACATAGCACCAGCATAACTCTTTATGGGAATCCATACAGACGTCTATTCAATATTAGAGTATATTTTGCAGGAGATGCTGTGTTGCTGATACTTTCTTTTCTCTGAAGAGCCTGGTTTGTGCGTGTTTATTCAATATATAGGTGCTAGTGGATGGTGCTAAGCTTTTTTCGATGGCTCTGACCTCTCTATGCAGCTTAATTCTAAAATTTCTTTAGGAGTTTTTCTGTAGCCGCCTCATTTTTGGAGCTTAAAGACACAAGTCATAAAACCTTTATGACCAAGACTATCTTTACTGCTTTCCCCTATTGTTTCCTAGGGTGAAAGATCAGATTTTGCTTTCGGTAGTGCCCCATATGATTTTACAGACTTAAGCATGATAGGGTTTAACCCTGGAAAGCAACGCTATTACTAAAGATTTATTTTTTGAAGTAGAAGCAAGTGTTTCATTAGTTGTATTTGAAAGCTTTTGTTCTGTCTGCTGATTGTAGGCTACATTTCTTCATGTAAATTTGTATTTGCTGTTACAGCTTCTTCATCTGGACAAAAGACGAGAGTATCTTTATCAGCTTCAGGAATTCCTAGTGACTGATAACAGCAGGAACTGGCGTTTCCGTGCTGAGCTGGCTGAGTATGTAGTTTCCTGGATGCTTGTTTTTATTGTTATGGATATTTTAAAATGTTAAAATCATAGATGTTTTACAGTGACATTCTTCATTTTGTTTTTAATTAGTGGATAGTCTTTATCCTTCTCCACTTGTCCCCCTTGCTTAAAAATTCCCAGTATTTGTATATCGCTTATAATAGTTGGAACTTGAATGTCTTTTTCCATCACTGAATGTTGAAAACATTACCCTTCCATAAAAAATAAGCTGCCAAAAGAGAAGACCACATCTGGTTGCTCTTGAAGTCAGTAGAAGTGTTCTAGCGATTTGACTTCAAGTTGCTGTATTTGATGAGTAGGCTGGATTCAAGACCGTGAAACGGAGGAGGTCAAGATATTGAGGGGAGTAAAGAAGGCGAGTAGTAGAGTGGTGACCTTGGACTTCATCTGAGCAGACTTTGGCTTTTTCATATAACTGGTAGGTGGGCTCCTGTGGGAGGCAGCTTTGAAGGGTCAAGTTGCTCAGCAAAGCTAGCACACAAAGTGGCTCATGAAATTCAACAAGCGGTAGATGCCAGGTCCTGCGTGTGGGAAGGAAGAGCCCTGACAGTGGGACAGACTGAGGACTGGCTGCCCTGGGAGCAGCTCTGCTGGAAAGGCCCAGATTGTCGTGGAGGACAGTGAGCTGAACATGAGCCAGCAGGGTGTCCTGGCAGCACGGTCCTGGGCTCTTACCAGGAGCCCAGTCAGTATATCGAGGGAACAGATTAGCCCCATCTCGTCAGCACTCATTAGATCCCATCTGGAGTAGTGCGTCTATACCAAAACAGGAGAGATGCTGATAAGCTGGAACAAGTTCAGCAGAGGGCCACCAAGATGGTCAAGGCTGCAGCACTTACCCTGTGAGGAGAGGCTCTGGGACCAGGGCTTCTCTAGCAGGAACGATGAAACGAGCATATGGTAATGACTAATTACAGTGCATCTTTTGAATTAAAATTTTGAGAGACCTAGTTTAACATCTGATCATGATGTCATAATGTTTTTGCTATGTTGAAGTGTTGTTTTGATTTACTAACTACAAATCATTTGCCTGTTCCTGCTGGTATGGAGACGTTCAATCGGCTGCTTGTAACATGTCACGCCACGTCTTTTGACGTACTTTTTGCCATTCATGACACGTACGACTGTCTGCAACCTGCTGAAATCTTAATAAACTCATTAAAAATTGAAGATTGATAATTTCTCTAGTTGTCCAGTATACTCTGAAGTAGAGGAAGTTTATTGATTTGATAAATCTGTATACTTAAGTGACCAGGGATACTTACCAAACTAAGTCAGAGTAGTTGCATTGTAGCTGTACATGTTACGTGTGTGAGATGTCTTTACCAGGTATTCAGATGTACGTGCACACTCCGGCGTCATTCAAGGCTCGATCGCTGTGCTGCATGTACATTGTAGCTGATATCAGGTTCCTGTCTTGTAAACGCAGCCTTGGTTCCCTTGCCTCTCCCCTAGTTTTTCATTCTTGGAGGTCATGCAGCATTTTGCCATTATTGTGAATAAGTGGCAATTTAAAATTTGCAAGTGACCCACAGTCAAACTGGTGACATTGAAAAACAGAAGATTTGACTTTCAGTAACTTTATTATGGCCACATCGCATATTTGGCAAGTGTTGTCATATAAACAATCATATTCACAGTTAAAGCTATCTTTCTTATTATTATAATGTACTCTCCTTGGTTCTTATTCCATCTTGCAGGCAACTGATCTTGCTTCTAGACCTGTACAGTGCCAGAGATATTTATGACTACTTGCGACCTATCGCGTTCAGCCTCTGTGCAGACAAAGTGTCTTCTGTCCGTTGGATTTCTTACAAGCTGGTAAGGCAATTTAAGTAAATTCAGGATTTCTAACTTCTGAGGGTTGGTGGTCAGAAATAACTTTTGTGTCTGTCTTTTTTTCTTCTCATTTCTTCAAGGTTAGTGAAATGGTAAAAAAGCTGTACATGGCTTCACCATCAACCTTTGTGATAAACCTCATGAATGAACTTGTTGAAAAGTTCTGTAGATGCCAGAAATGGTCTGGTCGGCAAACTTTTGTCTTTATTTGCCAGGTGAGATGTCTTTTTTTTCATCATCTTTGCTTTTGGGGGCGGGGTGGTGGTAAGAATTAAGGGAGGCATAGCAGCTGGAACTCTTCAGCTGTCTATGGACACTGTTTTCATGAATATTTAAGAACTTTGTTTCCAAGGGAATAGGCTTCACAGGTGCTTTCTTCAGTGCTGCTTCACAGATGAACTCGCATGCATCTTTAGCTTAGCATATTAACATCAGGCTGTCAGATCTGATGTTGAGTTTAAAACAAAAGCAGAGCAAAATAATCCCTGAATTGGGAAGCTGCTTTGTTACTCATCATGAAGTGAGATTTTTACCACATGCTGCAGCAGTCTGCCACTTTCTTGGGTTGCCCTTTAGAAGTCAAGTGCTAGGGGTTGCCTGTACCTCCATAGCCAGCTAGTGCAGCTTGGTCAAAACCAATGTATTCTCAGCAAATTAGGCAGAAGAGTTGAAACTAGCAGGGGTCACAAGGAAATGGGTCAGTTTTGGAGGCTGTTGTAGAGGAGCCAACAAGACTGCTGCCCAAGCGGGACAGTTCTTTGAAGTATTTAGAGAAATGTGAGCTTTGAGCTTATTTAGAGAAACATGTTTGGGTACAGTGGATGTTACTGAGTTGGACTGTTCTTGTTGTAATATAGAACCTAGATAAGACAAAGACTAAATCAATCTTAAAAAGAATTGGGAAGGTCTTCTATTTTTCTTCCCTGTTTTCAAACGATACAGTGATTAAAAAAAAAAAAGCACACCAAAAAACCCCAATAAAAATAAGGAAGTTTGACAGACTTCATAGGAAATGAAGCTTCTAACTGAGCCTGAATTTCCTCAGCCCTAACTTGCTTCATTGTGTACGACTTTGTGCTAGAAGGCATTGTGCCATATTTTAAGACTTTGTGGATACTGCCTAGTGCATTCATGCTATGCAGGTAGTAAGACCTGTCAGCTCTGATTATGTGTTGGGATTTTATCTTCACTGTGCTGAAATCTAATAAAATTGCTTCTGTCTTCTTGCCAGACTATCAGTGAAGATGACTGCCTGCCCATGGACCAGTTTGCTGTGTATCTGTTGCCACACTTACTGTACTTGGCATCCGACAGAGTTCCAAATGTTCGCGTCCTGCTTGCAAAAACATTAAAGCAGACCCTTTTAGAGAAAGGTTAGCGGTCAGAAAGAGTTGCAGTGGGCTGATTGTGTATCTTTTTGTCCCTCCCTTTTCCTACAGTCAGATGGGAAAAAAGAAACAACATCAGATGTGGGTCGCTCTTGCTTTTACTGTCTCCTTGGTGTGGAATGTTACCTTGGCTGAGATAAAACCATGAACCTTGTTGTGGTATCAGAGCCACTGTTGTGCAGCGCTGGGGAAATAAGAGTTCTTGCTTATGTTCCAGCCTGTTCTTTTGGTACCATTTTCCCTGAATGAGCTAGTTTGTAGAGGTGTCATCAGGGCAGAGAAAGCACAAATGAACATCTAGTGACTCTGAAGTTGTTGAACAGTGCCTTTTGTTTGGTTAAAAAAAACCAAACCTGTTGATGTTCTGTGTCATCAGGATAAAAAAGAAAAGTCCTGCCATACAAATCCACCATCTGTTTTCTCACCGGGGAGAAGAGATGGCTGCTGTTTGTTTTTATATTTTATGGTAGCAGTGGGAAGAAACTTTCTCTCCAGTCTCTTCAAGGAAATCAGACGTGCAACTTTCAAATTGCAGAATTCGCCTAGGAAAGCATCCCGAATGTATACTAGGTGCCAGAGGAGTCAGCAGTGTTCAGATAACAAAGCACTGTAAAGAAAGATAGCATTAGAAATATCATGCTATTTTGTAAACCAGCAGAGTGTCCCCACTTGGAATATCTCATCCATTTCTGGTCACTTTCTTCCTCAAACCCATAAACTGGCTTGAGGACTGCTGTTTCTAGCATAGAAAGTGTGAAGAAAAATGCATAATGTTTGAAATGCTGGACAACACAGAGGATGCCAACACAGTGAGAGCTAGGCTATTGCTAGCTGCGTTGTGCGTGTTGGAGACTCTGAGTAAGCATAGGCAGACAGTTAAGCTGGATCACCTGATGTGCAGTAATTTATCCTCTGTTAACTGTGTCAAGGCTGTCGCTGTTCTTCCTGTTGCCGTGTAGTATTGGTATTTTTGTTGTTGTCCTCGTTATTTTTGTGTTCCCCACCCGGATGGTACACCTCCATTCATTGCCACTGTGTAAGCTTATAATACAGGTAGTCCTCGCCTCAAAGATGTTGTGTGTGTGATAGGGATGGTGGATAGATCATGAAAGACAGGTTTTAAAAAATAAGTTCAGAAGTTTTTAAACCTCAGATCTAAATTGCCCTTCCTATGAGCTGTTTGTAGTTACCTGCTTTTATGTAACTTGTGTAGTTCATTAAAGCTGTCAGATGTTGGAACTTCTTCCACTCTTATTTCATGTTATCTTAGTTTTATTGTTTGATAGTTATTTGGCAAGCCTGCCAGTGAAATGGAGTGGCATGGCCATGGGTTTGTGACACCTCCCCTCCATCACAACTGTAAGCACACTCCTGAGTCTCTTGCAGGCTTTTTCTTCCTCTTTGTTCATGGAGTCTGTCACGCTTACTTTTATAAGGAAGGACCAAAGAAATCCTGTACTGTAACAGCACTGTTAGAGCAACTGTGCTCTGAAACATGGAATGACTTTTGTTTTTAAGATGATTTCATAAGTATATTCAGAAGTTTAGTGTGTGCCTGCTCAGATATTCCAGTTTGACTCTGTGTCTGCGCTGTTTCCTGAGATTGAACCTCATGACAGTATGCTGAGGTTTGTGTTGAAGTATCTGCTGTCTTTTCCTCCTATAAGTCTTGTGCATTTTCTCTTACAGAGTATTTTCTAAATTCTGCCAACTCTCATCAAGAAGCTGTGGAACAAACAATTATGGCGCTTCAAATGGATGATGACAGTGATGTCAAATATTTTGCAAGCATACACCCTGCCAGTACCAAAATTGCAGATGATGCCATGAGCACTGCTTCATCAACTTATTGAAAAGTTCTGAATGTTGCTATAATTAAAAAAAATTTAAACAAACTATCCTCAAATGCTTCTGAAATGGTTGATCTAGGACAACCTCTTTGGAAGGAGAGATTTCTTGCCAGACTTAACAGGTGGATGTTATCTAAACCTGATACCAGGGATTTTAAGTCAAGAAAAAGTAAACATACCTGTGACAGCTTGACTTAAGATAAAAACTGCTCAGAGGATTATTTTTGCCACCGAAGCCTTAAATCTTCTGTCTTCCTGAACAAACGAAACTTGAATTGGCAGATCATTTTCATTGTAGAAAGGATGTGATTGGTTCCAGAGACCTGCGTTGTTTCTCCTGAGGAGTTAACTTAGCAAGTATTTTCTGTAGCAACTGATATGTGAAATGGCCAGAAAGGCAAATTTATACTGGGAAGTAAGACCTCCAGTATTAGCGCTAAAAGTTTTTATCATTCAAGGACTTGATTTGTGTGCAGCTGGGCACACCCTTAAGTGGGAATAGCTTTGATGTTTGTAAATGGGGAAAAGTAGAAATTTGGATTTCTCTTAAGGGCTCAGTGCTAACACTAAACTAGAATTTGATTTTAATCCTTAAATGCAGCATATTGCTGTACCCATTAGCAGAAAACTTTGCTGAGTACCTGTGTCCTAATTATTTTCATGCTGGTCATGACCTAAAGGAAGTTTATTAGCACATGTACTTTAAGTCAGGTATTTTTAACTTGATCATGATCAGCTCTGAGGTGCAACTTTTTTCTTCATATACTGTACATATCTGTGAGCCTCCTTGGAGTGCTGCAGTCTTTAATTGTGTTGTTTAAAGCTGTTGTGATACAAGTTGTTCTCCACTTGTCCAAATAAAATTTATTAATAAGATTGAAAGCAATCTTGTGACCTTTTTAAGACATTAAAAGAATAAGTTTGACATTTAAGTGGCGCTTTTTTCCTCTCATTCTTTACACTTTGATGGCTATTGCAGGGGGAAGTCATTTGCTTAATGATTGTGAAAAATTGTGCATTTTGGGATGAAATATACTGCAGCACAGATGTACTTTGGCCCATGTAATTGTGGTTTTGCTAGATTCTCTTTCAAGCATTGCTGCTGTGCTTGGAACCTGTGACTCCAGCGTGAAATGGCATCTTTGCTGAAGTGAGTCTGAATATCCACCTCTGTCCAGATGTACAGGGAACTGTGAGCTCAGACTGCCCTTAATCTACCTTCAGTCCTTTGCTTTTGTTTCCTCTCATTTGACTGATAGACTGTCTCCTTCTGTGTCTTCCAGGGGCAGTTTGCTTAAATCACCTCTCCTCCAGTCTGATGAACCTGAAGCGTGTGAAGCTTATTTTCCTGAGGAGGTATAAGCTGCCATAGCCATTTCTCTTTGAGGTATTTTAGTAGAACATTTTCATTTATCAGTCAGGTGCCTGATACCATGGCAGTTCAGCCTCAGGCAGATGTCTCTCTTTCTTGGGAAAACAGATTCTTTTG
>Ga0065711_1029895_pt1 | contig 34457 bp, 16 predicted proteins | sample Hoacrofraction12_FD_59098 | JGI IMG/M metagenome (GOLD analysis project Ga0065711, IMG submission 59098) | Hoatzin crop microbial communities from Cojedes, Venezuela - Epithelial fraction 12 v2 (version 2) | ecosystem: Host-associated > Birds > Digestive system > Esophagus > Crop | place... | reverse complement strand
TCTTCCCTCTGAGGGTGACGGAGCCCTGGAACAGGCTGCCCAGGGAGGTTGTGGAGTCTCCTTCTCTGGAGATATTCAAGACCCGCCTGGACAAGGTCCTGTGCAGCCTACTGTAGGTGACCCTGCTTTGACAGGAGGGTTGGACTAGATGACCCACAGAGGTCCCTTCCAACCCCTACCATTCTGTGATTCTGTGATTCTGATTCTGTGACAGTGAGTAGGCTGCATGGCAATAAGTTCCCTAGTCCATTATAAAAAATATAGGTCCACGTGGTGGTAATGAGGTGCAGAGAAGATTATGATATCCTCACCTACCCAACCTACCAATCCAATCTGTACTGAGTACTGAAGCAAGGTTTGCTCACAGTCATGTAGCTTTATAGTTTGTACCACAGGAGACAGAGATCAGATCTGGTCTGCTTCCTTTCTGTCTTGCACCTCTATGCATGCACATGCATAAAACCACTTCCGCACTATATAACTAGTTTGACAGATCAAGTGTCACTACTTCTTCTCTACTGTAGTAGGTGGTATCCATGCTTTTGAGAAGTTCATCATTTCGCTCTAGAGTTCCTTTGTTCTTATTTAACATTGAACTAAAATCAGTAATACTAATGGAATTATTTTAAGTCCTTAATTCAATCTCCTTTGTAAATTCCCAGAAGAAATGTGTTCCATATTTTCTGGATTTTTCATCTTTTTCATAGTTTGAAGTTTCCCTTCTGGTAAAATTTAATTTTTAGGATTATTTAAACTCACCTGTATGGAGTTTTTATGACTTACGAAGTTACTATTCTAACTTTAGATTCTAGATCTTGATATAAGAAGGAAAAGGGGGAGGTGTTTTTGCCTCATAACAGATACACAGTATTATGGATTTGATTTCACTTATTTTCAGTTTCTAACATAGCAAGAGATACTTCATTATGATTGGCTGATACTGGAAATCTTCTCAAGGAAAAAAAAATGTTTTCATAATTTGGTTGTTTACGCATGTTTTTGTGGGCTTGTCTAAACAGTTTGGTGTAGAGAGTAGCTCATGAGCACAGCCCACACTGCAAGCAGCCAGAGTGCGCCTTGTCCATGATCCAGCAGCTATTAAGTCATGTTTGCAGAGAACTGTGCCTGTGTTAATGAATCCTTCCTCTTACCTGATTCTCTAGATACCCAAAAGAGTATAAACTATGGGAACTCTGATATGATTTGTTATTGTAATTGAAATGTCTGCTTACAGCAATAACTGTAGGACATATTCTTAGTGGGCAAATATTTATGCATTTATCTACAACTGTATAGAAGAAAATTAATCTTTCAGAATTATATTATTTTAAGCTTATATTTTGTTTCCATCAAAGGAATATTATTTGTTGAGCAGTAAATATATTCAAACTGTCAAAACAGACACTTAAGCAAGGTAAAAGAGCTATAACCAAGTTTGCTATTTTGGGTTCTTCTGTTTGGGATTCATGAATGTTTCAAATACAGTGAAGACAGTTTTTCTATTTGTTTTCCTTCTCAACATTACATTCTGTTCTTGAAAACTATGTAGTCGTACGGATGTAAGTTACAAGGTAGAAAGAGATTCAAATTAAATTTCAATGAAGCGATGTTGCCCTAGGAAATTCAGGATTTTTATTCAACTTAGTAGAAGCATATCCATGCAATCTATCTATTTTTGATTGAAACAAATAGCTTACAGTTTCAGCCGAGAATGATCAAAATGTTTTTTCAGGGTAAAAAATTATTCCTTAGGCGCAACCAAAACACATTTTTAGAACTCCTTTTAGAAGACCATACAAAGTCATTTGAAATGTTCATGAAAAAGATATATATACAAACAATCCCTAAACAGGATATTCTTGAATCTGTAGATAAAAAAGCCAACTTAAACTGAACTGCATGTGTATGAGGACAGCTGGTCAAATTCTGGAGCAATCATAATTTTGTGGTTTAATCTGTTAAGACAACAGTTTTTATTAATACTCATTTATTACTTGTGATAAGTTGCTGACATAAATTGATGATTAAGCTTCTATGACCTTCACTGAACCTTAGTAATTCTCATTTGCATTCTCATTAAAGCTGGGTTTCAGTCTCATTTTTTTCAAATCTGTAATACCACCATACTCAAGTCTCTATAAAAAATCTTCCTCAAGAGCAAGTAACTTTTCCATATACTAAAAAAATCTACATCTTATTTCTAGTGGCATTCTGGTAAGTGACCTACATGACAAAATATATTCAGAGAGTCTCTGGTGTAGTAAAGAATCCCAGTATTCTTAATTTTGATTTTATGTTACTTCCAGACACTGAAAATCTGCAGAGTAATCAACTTATATGGACAATCAGCATTTAAACAGACAAATGTAATAACTGTTTGCTAGGCCTACTTTGACAATCATCTTTAAAATTAACTTAAATCAATTTTTAAGATTACAGAAATATTTCTAGTATCTCTATTAGTCTGAAGAACCTAGAGAAGTCAAATATAAACACCTTATTTAAAAAAAAATTTGCTTTAAAGATTATAAAAATAGGCAAGTGGCTGAAATTTTCGTATGACTCTTTCTTTTACGTCAGTTCCTACAAGAAAATTGAACCTTGACAAAAATAATAATTAAAAAAACCCAGCACAACCCCCAAATAGGTTCAGTTAATACATATTAGAACATCCTGAAACTATTTTAAGCATCATGTACTTAGCAAAAATGCTGATAGGGTATTTGAAATGATTGACTTAATTAAGCACGTGCTAAATGTACTCAACAAATTCTAACTAATTCAATATCCACAACTGAGCAGAGAGGAAAGTAAAGAGCTAGATGAGCAAGGAAACAGAAACGTGAATACCAGTGATGCCTAAACTGGAATACACTGGAAAGTATCATATTCCAGCCCCATAAGCTTACACAAAAATCCAAACACAGACCCAAATGACTAGATACTATGACTTCACATTGCAACTGTAATTCATACATACTTTCAGAAGAATTAATGAAGAATAGAAACCCATCTTCAATGTCTGTATAAATATAATACAAATTGCATAATTAGGGAAAACTATCATGAAGCTGGCTATGTTTCTATGTCTAGGATGTATTAAATTTTTATAATTTTGTCTGTCCGTCACTGACAGTTTCAGGTTCATATTGAGTACTGGCCTCGTCTGGATGGAGCTGTATGAGTTATAATACCTACCTTTAGTCCTCATTTTTCTGCCTGTAACACAGGTATCCGTATTGTACATCCTGACTGTACCAGACTCTTACAACAACCAGTTGTATCTTTCCTCTCACATCTGTCTCGTAATTCCGGGCAGCAGAAAGAAGTGTGCTATGGTAATATCATTAGTAGTTATTGTAAAAAATTTAATGATATCCAACTTTTTGCCAGTAGGCACTCAAGAATAAGCTTTTACAGTGAACAAAGACTGCATATATATATTTCCTGTTTCAAAAATTTCTGAAATAACCTTTCATTCTTTACCTTACTGAACTCCTTTCCTTGCTTTGAGTAGAGGAAAAATTTCTCTGACGTCACTAAAGACCCCAGCAGACATGAAATTGAGTAGATCTTATTTTGAAAATCCTTTCTGGAAAAAATATTTTTTAAAATAACATGAAAAATGCTCGTAAAAACTTACACATCATTTCTCCTACAGTGGTCCACTGTTTAGCACTGAGAGGTTTGGATGGTCACCTCTTGGAGGTCTTTTATGTCTTCTCCTTGACTGTGTTGAATAATTAAATAACATTTCTTTCTTAAAAATAATCTAATACTTCATTATTATTTTAGGAAACAGGAATATGTATGGCAAATAATTTTAATACCTGTGGTATCATCAGATTCTTTTTACCACATTGCATGTTTTTAACTCAATTTATTTTGCCCATACAGACAGGCAAATTGAGAAGGTGTTGAATGGTAAGAATTCTCAGCAGTTCTAAATATCACCAGAACAAAAAGGATGGAAACATTTTTACCTTACATCTTAGGGTGAACAAGATACTATTTCAAGTATTACTACAAATATCTCTGTGAATACTTTTTGGGGAGTGAACCACTTCACCAGTATTCTTCATTAGGGAGATGATAGCAGAAAAGGTCATCAAAGCTTAATACATTAATACACAGACTTTCAGATATTTATTGGCATGGTCACTTAAGGAATTCCCCCTGATATTGCTATCGATGGATGAGCATGACCTATTGAATTACTGTGGTTAATATCATGCCTACAACTTGAACACACTGAGCATATTTTGAGATCAAGACATTTATAGTTTCAAATGGTTTACCTTTAATAAATGACTACTACAATAAGTAAAGCAATAAGTATAGTCTTAAGAACATACCAACTATGGGAAATACAAGAATATAACTTCTTTCTTCATAGGATTTACTTCAGGCCTGTTCAGGAGCTTTCTGGAATACCTGTACAGCCTATGAGCAAGTTACTGAGCAATTATTTTGCTAGTGCAGGTTTACACTTGACGTGATATGAAAGTCAGTTCCTCATTTTGATCTACTTAAAAAAGAGAGAACAATCTAGTCTGAGAGAACACTCAGAAACTGTCTTGTCTAATTGGTTCTTCATTCCATACTCTGACAACTTTCCTGTAAGTATAAATACATAGCAAACATCTTCAAGAAGAATTATTTCAGAAAGGTGAGCTGATAATCTAACCAGAGGCAGATTCCAAACAGAATAAAGTACTCAATGGAAGAACGTATAGACCAATAAGTTTGGTTGATTTCATTAACCTTCCTAGCCTATGTTTGGTCACCTTCATCACAATAGGATATTAATGCTTCAGCTAACAAAACATCAGTTATTTACAGGATAATGTGTTCCACTGGACAAAAGATGCACAGAAAATTTCTTTTACACTGATTCACACAAGCTATTAAAAAAAAAAAAAAAAAATTCCTAAATGCACTTCTGTCCTATAAAAGAAGTCTCAAAAATAGTAAACACGATTTCATGAAATGTTGTGGCACTTCCAGGATATGATCTGGTCTCCAGCCAGATGAAAAAGATTTCTGAGCAGAATACAAGAAAATTATTTACCTAGTTTCAAAGAAACTATGATGTGACTTTTCATATGAATTTGACTTACGCTGTACCAGCCGGTAGGAACTGTGTTGGATCTTTTTCATACATTAGTACAACTAACCAAGAAATGGCTCTATTGTCTAACATGACAAATCCATGACAAAATCTCTTCCTCCTTACTCTGCAGAACATCAGACACCGCTCTGCCACAGGTCTGATCACCTGAATTACTAGCAATACTATCAAAGTTCTTAAATTCATGTTAAAGGATTGAATCACCTCCCTAATATGAAGATTTGGATACAAATCCACCGGAATAGATGTCTTTCTGACATCTGTAAATCTTCCTATATGTTGAGAAAGCATGTAATATGTCCATATATTGATTAATTGACTATGACTTTTTAAATTGTGATCCATGTTTAAAGACTGTGTTCCTGCATTTCCGTGTTTTCTACTTTGCATTTAGCTAACCTTGGATAGCAAGCCCTCTGAACTTGCTGTGCTTGAATACACTCATGCTAGGTGAAACTCAATTACCTTCTTCCATCTTGGTAAATCACCTTGTGGTTTTGTACAAGATTAGCTATACAGTCCCGCTGCATACATATTTCAGGTACCTTCTAGCTTTGGATAAAAATGTAGCTTCTGTTAAAAATATCTAACTACTTCTTGTTCATTCAAAAGCTGCTAACAACACTTTATCATGTAGTATCACAAATAAAAGAAGAACCCTGTAGGTCTGGTTAGTTTCCCATTTTGCCTTTAACTTCTGTGAAACTCTTGACAACAGGAGTTTGTTTGGCCTTTAATAATAGAAAATAAAAGAAAAAAAATGTTAGCTGTTTCTCAGTTCTGAAACAGCTACATATTGTTTTTACTGTCATAATCTCATTATTTCCTCCAAAAAATAACATTTCCAAGGTTCCTATCAGCCAGAAAGTGCACTGAACTGCTGGTAAACTACATGGATAAGAATTTAAAAAAAAATTGTATGTTTTGCTTCTTGTAGTCATCAGGAAATAATAGAAACCACCCTTCTGCATTAAAACCAGGATGAAGAAATACATGTCTTCTAACCTGCAGTTGTTTAGAACATAATAGTATTTATGAAGGTTAAACAAGACTTCAACCCCCTCACCCTCATTTTTTTCAAGGGTGGGAAACAGGGTCTATGTGAGTATTTACCCAGGTATCACATTGAGCAGAACTGCATTCTTATTTAGGTCATAAAGAATTTACCTTGCCTGAGGTTAATAGTGTTAATTAGTATTAGTACTAACAGGAGAAAGAAATGAACACTTAAAGACTGATACTATATTGCTATTCTATAACTGTTGTAAAGATGTATGGGATATGAGGCCATTTAGTTTAGGCTGCAGTATTCCTAAATACCTTGTGTCACTTACATGCTGAACTATTTTCCTATTATAATTAAATTTATTACATTAAGAGATGCACCTACGGGAGTTTGCACATTACAATGAATATATAATTTCTAATTTTTGCATATCCTAATATTTGTTTTGTAGAAAGTCTTCCTTTAAAAATAAATTGATTATGCAAATTACTATATACTGATATTCAGTAGTAATACAATAGCAGATTACGCTAAATAGCTCAATATAAGATTTTTTCTCAGATATTAATATGATGCTTTAACAGTAGAGAAAGTGTATGCATACACAGAAAAGTTATGCATAACTGTGAAGCACTAAATTACATTTTGTTGAGATCTTTGCATTCTATATTTTTGTTAAGTTTTATAGCTACAGATGATATTTGCATGATTAAAAACTGCTAATAGCAAAACTGTTACATGAAAGGTACTTTTCTGAACAACAGTACTGAATGAGGGCTAAAGCAAGGACTACTTCCTAAATACAGGCTTGCAGGCAATTATTCTTCAATAAAAGCTAAAAAAATAATTTCACTCACATATTCAGATGGAATCTGGTCACAATACTTGCAGAGCATACCTCTGCATCATTAGAAAAGTGAATGTGGTATATTTATTGCAGAACATTATTAGTCAGGCCATTCATCTTCAAGAACTAGTTTCCTTTCCTGTTTTAAAGTTGAAAGCATGAGATAGATTGAACATTTACTGATATCCAGGCAATCCTGGTGAGTCAAATGGGTTTGAAGCCTTATATTGCTAAGAGCTTTGCAGTTGAATATACCCTATGGTTCAAATATTTTATGAGCATTCAGTATAGTCTGCGCTCTAAGGGATCTGGTCTTGCCACGTCAGTGACTGAGACACACCAAGTTTTAAAGCTTGGGCCCAATTACATCTCTTTTATACTGAGTTTTGCTCATGTCAAAGCCAAGAAGGGTAGGAGTAGTAGTGCACTGAGTAAACCAGGCAAATTGATGTCAAGTCAGCATTTTTTTAGAGGCAAAGATTACTAGGCAGCAGATTAATAATAATCTGTGAGTAATAAATAGAGTGATAAATCCCTTTAAATAATAAAAGTGATGACTACATGAATAAACTAGCCCTCATGTTGGGAAAAAAAAAAATCTAAAACCTTATAAAGTGCTATTTTTACAGAATACATCTGTATTGCCAGTAAATAGATTCACCCACCTGGATTTAATGATTACCCAACTGCAATATTTTATTGATTTTATGTATTTTTGCATTGGTGCCAAGTTTTTAATGGTTTAGAATACAGATTAGTACTGAAAGATGCAAAATATTACAGGCTTATTTTTTGCTTATAGAATGTTTGTGCGCACTTCATATATTCTAGAAACTTCAAAAAACAATACACAAGATATACAGTGTAAAAATACCAGTTCTGATTTATTCCTAAACTTCATATACTCTAGCCACAAATGTACTAATTTATCATTTGGAAGATGCCCTTTGTGTTTATTTAATTGCAAACCAAGAGGCAAGATCCATAAACAAAGAGGCATTAAAATAATGCCTGTACATGATATACAAACCTTAGAGGATAAGACAGTCATTGGAATCTTAATAAAAAATAGGGGAAAGGAAACATAATTTAGAACAGGAAATTCGTCAAATTCATCCCTTCAGTTTTGATTCTGCGCCAGTTCTGTACATGCTTATTTTCAAGTCAAATTGATAGAATTCTCACAAAAACAACCCAGAAGATTCCAGTAGTAACTGAATACAAATCTGAATACAAATTTCAGACACGATCCAGTTTTGATCTCTCACAAAATCTCAAATTGAACATCTTAATATAGTTTTCATGCAAGAGTTAATTGTATGAGAATATTATGGAAGCCCTTTTTACCTTTGTAGTTTCAATGAAAATTTTATTTTAATTGGTGGCATTGTAGTTATGTTTGTTATTTCTTAAGTTATAAAGAGTAGGATAGTTAACAAATACTGAGGTCTTCTTTAAAGGAAAAGAACCAAAAAAATACTTAAAATACCACTTTTAGAAGGTTGTTCCAAAAGCAGAAAGGAAAACTGTCTGTAGCAGTAAAAACAGAATATTGCTGCAACCCATGGCAATAAAACCCAATATATCTCATGACATGTCCTTTCACAGAAAGACAGGAAGAAATTAACGTGGTGTTAAATAGAACTAACAATGATTTCTCTTTCTTGCTTTAGTGTTCATTGTAATTAAATTGGAATCCTTCTTTGCAGCAGTTTGTGTACTGAAGCCAAGCATCCTTCTTTGTGGGATATTAATGACTGCATAATTAACTACAACAATTTCATGTAGACTATTAATTAGTGGTGGAGTACAATACTAGTAAGTGAACCACTGCTTTCTGCAGGAAAGAATCCTAACTTTTCAAATCTCATAACTTCTCTTTTTTTTTTTTTTCAACAATTATCATCTAATAGTTAGTCATCAATTTCTTACTGATCCTGATGCCTCAAAGTCTTTAACATACTCACTGATCGCTCCTCTTTTAATAATTTTAAAATGCTGGTAAGTGAAGTAATGTTCTAGATTATCACTTACTACTATATCTAAAAAAAAAAATATATATTTACCTTCACTGGATCTCTCTTCTAACTTTCCAACCCAGAATTTTTGCCCTAAATTCCAACACTCTCAGAAAATTAACTGCACCTTCCCTATCATATCATCATCCTGCAAGGCCAGCCTCTATGTTATAGCAGCCAGTCACACTAAAGTGAAAAATCACTGAAGTGATTGTTGCATGTGTAAAGAATGTGTAAAGAATTCCCAGTCACAATCTATGAAGCCAGCATCTCCTCCACCATTACGTTTCTCCTGCTGTCATACACACTGGCAGAAAATGAGTAATAAAAAGCTTAACAACCAAGTATGTCAAAATACTTGTTTGTGCTAAAACCTCTAATTATCTTTGTTATCCACTCTCTTTTCTTTTAGCTTATCTGCGATTTGGCATCTTCTAATTTTGTAAGTTACTAGCTGTTTGAGGTACCCCATTTGAATGGTGTCCTAACAAATGGAGTCTGAACTAATTGAGTTATCCATTACCAGCCATTAATGCAATAAATACTAAACATATTTTTATTATCACAACCGGGAAAAGTTATGTGCATTCCTTTATTGCCATGCCTCTGTTTTAGAACCCTCAAGCAACAATTAGGGGATATTTGAGGTAAATGAGGCACAAAATAACTATTGTGCCTTTCTGGCCTTAGCAGAGAAATGTTGCAAAGCTGCCTAGAATGAGCTCCCTGAAACAGGACAAATTCCTGACAGCAATGTCATTTCCCCATCCTACCTTAGAAAATTGTCCCTCTTTCACTGTTGGTCCAAGCAGCAGTGACTCACCATTTCTAAAACTTGAGGAAGGATGCTCTGTGGAAGCAGCACAAGCAGAAAGGCAAGCACTACCTTCCTACGTAACACAGGGAGAGAGCAGCTTATGAGGAGGGAAGCCATACCCTTTAAAGAGCTCCCTGCTGTGTTGACTCAGTTCTAAAAACCACAAACACGAATCAAAACATTAATATCTTGCTGAGAAATTAAGATAATGAAGAAGGTTGGTAAACTGTTTAGCATTAATCTCAGTATTTAATAAATACTATATCTCACACAACTCCTTGTCTCCTTGTGATCTTAGTGAAAATATTTCACTCCCAGTTTCTTGTCTTTTCATCATTTGTTTAGAAACATCTGTAAGGAGCTTCTCAACTCAAAACGTTAAAATATTGTCGAATAGTTGCTTCTTGCATTTTATTTTCTGTGATTAATATTAGTTCTGTTTATGGAAAATAATAAATTAAATTTGCACTTATAAGGATAATTTCTGTTGGTGAAGTTTTTCATTTTATAAGTAAAGCAGCATTATAAAATGAAACTTCACTAGCTATTTAAGAATTGCCATCCAAGATACAGCGTAACTATGGCTAACATAACTCAAAGGTAAAGGTGTATTAACTCAGGATCAGTCCAAAACTTATGAAGAAAAGCTGAGTATTAACTGGAAATAGGAAGATGTTTATGAATCATAGAATCATCAAGGTTGGAAAAGACCTCTAAGACCATCAAGTTCAACCATCAACCCAACACCACCATGCCTGCTAATGAATGAACTTGAGATAAACTCTGTTTGGAAGTACCAAAACGACACAGGATAAATCTCATTTTCGGCACTGATCTAGGAATCTTGCTGCATTTTAATTATTGAACTCACACAGCTCACATATAGACATAACCTAGACAACTTCAAACATGGTGCAATTAACAACGGTCTCAGAAGCCAGACCTCAGCATAGACTACATAACAGATAAGTATTTATTCAGCTTTTCAGACTCCATAGTCTGCTCCAAGACACATACAGCCATAGAAGAATCAGCAAAAGCTCTGCTCTTCACCAGGTTAGAGCTAGTTGGTACCTAGGTGTAACCATAGGAAAATATGGAGGACCTCATCTGAGCAGCAGATTCAGTGATATGGTTATAAATCCCACATGACATAGTCCTTGGACAGGCATTACTTGGAGCAAGGACAGAGTCTGGCTTCCACCTGTTTCTCTGCCCCAATGACTCTTCAACTCCTTTCCACACAGGGACACTGCTACCTCAGAAAAGGTGGAATAGTTCATCCCTCTTCTCTTCCATGAAGCCTACTTCACAGGGCAACTGTTTGGAGCATTTTTAGATGGGCTTAAAAGCTCTCTTCACGACAGAGGAGGCCAATGAAAGGAATTGGAGAGTATGCATTTCAAACGAAATATTTAAGAAATAAAGTGTATGTTATTTGGATACAAATTCATATATTAATTACCAAATTCACATTTAAAGGAACTACCACCATCCAGTAAGCAAAGAATACAACTGTAAGCCCCGCACAGCTGAAAAGACAGGATACAGTCTTGGGTGAAGGTTTAGAGCAGGCCATACGAGTGCAGAATGGCATCATCGAGCAATGCTCACCTCTGCCCCAGCATTCTTCACGTCTGCGCGCTACCTGTTGGCTGTTATAAGCCTCATTCTCACCTATTTACCAGGAGTATTTGTAGTCCTGATACCAGCAGTTGTGTGAGTATAGTACTGTTTACCATGCTTTCACAAGGAAAAGATACACAGCAGAAAGGAGGATCAGATAGGACATCTTGTAAATGTACTTCAGAAATACATAGAACCCTGAAGTTTGAGGGTTATCAACTGGCAGGTGGTTTAGACATCTCTGATCTTCAGAGGAACATGTGCTACCATTTGCAAATTTCATGCTTTTCTTAGTCCACGGGTAAATATTTTATACATCATCAATTCATGCCTTCTTTCTGTTGTGGTTTTCTTTCATCTTTTTATATAATCACACTAATAAAATACACTCTGTGTTCCCCAGTGATCAAGTAAATATAGCAAACAGGGCCATACTGTATCCTCTTGGCTACTAACGCTTGTCAGGCCTTCCATCCTGCCCACAGGTCCAGTATGAAATTATGAGTTACAGACACAGGATTTATTTAGTGCATTCTTAGCATTCCCTATCATTCTATACAGCTGAATCACTGGTATCCTGAGGCAGTGAAAAACCTCAGTCACCAACTCTTCATACTGTTGTTGCATCGTGTTCTGAAACACACAATGAACTTCTGATTCTCCTTAGCCCCAGGCTAGGCTCGTTACAAAGGTTGTTCTTTCTCTGCCCTACTTTCAGTTCATTTTATCATGCAGAGCTTAAAGCCCTTCTTCTAATTTATTTATTGGTCTGAACACCAAAGGAGCTTTCTATTATGATCTGCAACCATAGCTGCTTTTAAAATAGATTTTAAACTTAATATCCTGCCAAAACTAGTAGGCATAATACTTGAGAGTGTGTGAAAAATACTGACCAAGCTAAGGAGTGATTTAAAAAAATGTATACTCAACAATAGACAGTAAAATTAATAGAAAAGATAGTGGCATAGTTGATTTCTCTATTGAATTCAGAATTCAATTTGTTTACTTGCACAGCTAGTAAGTAAACTAATGCAGATGTTAATTATATACTTTCTCACACCACTGGCCCTGCAAGGCAGTTGGAGATTGCAATTAGCAGAGTTTCTCCCTGTAATTCTGTTGATTGTTCCCAGCAAAACTAAAAATTGAGAGATTTGGGTTGAACACATCACTGAATTCACGCAAGAATCTGAAAATAATCATTCTCCAATAGGAACACTGAAAAGTTTGGCAATTTTGCAAATGCCAGTAAATGCCTACAACCACCTAAGTACAAGAAAAGGAGCCTTCTTTGACTCTTAGAAAATAGATTTACCTGTATGCAGTACTTAGTACGATCCAATAAAATGGTTCAACAAAACACTTCAGGGGAATTAAAAATGTCATATTTTCAACAATATTACAGAGAATGTTTGAGGATGAAAGTATATTAAAAATTGCCAATTTAAAAGTATGACCTGCAGCACTACTGTCACTGATACTGGAAACGTGAAATGTGAGACTTAAAACTAATTCCAATTTTAAATAACTAAGCAAAATCATTAGAAGTTATTAAAAACCTTCATGTGTACTGTGTTAACAGAACACATAAGTATGCATAAATACATATATCTGAAAAGCTATAAAAGCTTAACACTAATTCCAGTCTTTATGACAGATGTTTAAAATGGCAAAAACCCCCTCCAAATGATGTCTTAATAACAATTTCAGATGAAAAACAGTATGAACATTCTCTTAGCTGAATAATCCCTTACCCTCACTCTTAGAGGTATTATTTGATAGTCTGAGTGTCGAAGTTTATGAATAGTATATTCCAAACATACAGAATGTTTTTGTATAGAAAAAAAGTAAGTCTTCTAAGAACTGTATACTGCATTTGGCTGGTTTTCCTGTTTCTTAATGACAACAAAGATACAGTAATTCTACTTTTTTAAAAGACAATCACAGTAGAAGACTTTCAAATTCCAATCTCCTTGTTCTCACTAAAAATGCATATTTAATTTGAAGTTACTCTAGTACCACAGCACTTTGCTAAAACATTAATGAAAAATTGAGGTCAATTTTGCAGAACCCATAAGTGAAAAAATTCCAATTCAAAAAAATTTTAAAAATAAACAATTATCAATTTTTCAGGTTTCTAGAAGTACTGTTTAGGAAAGATATGAAAAAAGATTCAGTAGTCTGAATTAATTAAGTCACCATTACGAATTTCATAGCCTATTAAGACAATTTTTGTTCTTACTAAGTGACCTTAGGCAGAAAACTGACCTCTTTTAGGCTTATGCTCCCTCTGTTTGAAGTCTAACACAACTGATTTTTGATGGCTGAAAAGTTTTGATTGCACACTGACTGGAGAATCAGATTCCACTTTCAGCTGCAATGGCACAAAAGCAGTCATGACTGCGAGTTTTTCACAGTTCTTTGTGGAATGATGCTGATAGATACTAATATTGTTTACAATTCACATATCAACTACATGTGCTAGCCTGTGTTCTTCACACCCTTTCTTAAGCTATTGAAGACATCTGTCACAAAAACTCAACTATTAAAATGGGGAGGTCTATCAGAGATGGGTGCTAGAAAAGTCAGAAATTTCTGGGTAGTGTTTATAGCATGACTGGGCATGAAGATGGGATAGGTGGCCACTGGTGACACTGTTCCCTTTGAGGAGCAGTATCTGCAGGTGGGTGGGATGGCATGATTTTGTCTGGGACAATCTCAGAGATGGTTTTTAGCAGAAGTGTGATCAAAGTGTTTGATACTAAACCAACAGAGAGATCCACTGAGCTGTTGCCTCTCTGCTCTTCTCATCCAGGAACAGAGGTCAAATGAAAACCATGACCACAGTGTCTAAAGTCAGATCCAAAACGACCAACATAATTAAACCCATTTTCTATCACTTTGTACTTCTATACCCTTTAAAAATGGTACTTACCCACTCATCACCATTAGGTAACAGTTATTCCATTTGAATAGTACATAGAAAATAAAGACCTAAAGTATAAAGCAACAGAGGATCACTGCCAAGAAAGAAAATCATTACATGGAAGGTAGGTAGACAGATACTTCACAGTACTGCTGGAAGTTGATAAGTAAAAAAAGGATTGGGTTATTCAGGCAGAAAAACAGAACAGAATTTGACCCCTATTGCTGTTCATGAAAATTAATGACATTTGCTTTTTCCGTATTCTAGTATAAGTTGAACTTTAAAGGAAAGTACGTCCATCTTTTTAGCTCACACTTAAGTTCAGGTTCAAATAGTTTCTCTTTGTGACTAATAAAATATTTCTACTTAGAGAACTACAGTTCAAAGAGATGAAGAACTGAAGTCTTCTAAAGGAGCACATCAGTGCAAGTCTTTTTTAAAAAGCAATTAAAAACCAGAAACAGGGCACTTATTTTATATATTGCTTGTCATTAAATTAACAAAAATGTAGGTTTAATTTGGTTCCACAATTCAGGGTAGGGTAGCCCATAAAAAAGGATAACAGCAGTTACACAGCACATCTGGGACAGTATTCTCAACAGCAGTTAGTATCGGTATAATTCTGTTACCATTAATATTTCCTGCGATAAAATCATAGGTGCCTTTAAAACCACAGTTTCATCTCTGGTCCTTTCTGCTTTGGACTTCATATCACTTCATAACAGGTAATATGCACATGGTATAGATTAATATAACATTTACTGTTCCTAGATGCATCACATGCTCTTCACCTTTGAGATCTCACTTACTCCTTAAGACATCTCAATACCACAGTAAAAACTGAACTTTTTCATGTTAGATTCTATGGTAGAAACAACAAAAACAAAAATGCAGGCACATGAAAGAATTAACACTGATTGCTATTTCTTGTACTTGTTGCACTGTTTAGATTGTATGATTGCTATTTCTTGTACTTGTTGCACTGTTTATATTGTATGAACCTCATGTTTCAATGTTTCTGCTACTTGGAAGGGTTGAAAATGATAATTTTTCTCAGTTCATTACGTGGCTGCTAGAGACTACTTTCCCTTGAAGCAGTGGGCATTGACCACCGTGAGAGAGAAGGTAGAGAAGGTTATGTTGGTAGTTTTGCAGGTACAGACTCTATGAAGTATTTGGGTTTTGTGTCTTGCATGATCAGGTCTTAATCAGATACAGGGTTCTCCATCAGGAAAAGGTCTTCCTCTTGTCAGATGGGCAAGAAACATTGGGTCCTCTGTTGCCCAGGGCACAGTCTACTTTGGCATCTTATTTGGGAAGTTCATAGTATATAAACATACATTTTGGCAGAATATACATATATAATAAAATGGTAATACCACAATCCAGCCCTTACATAGTTTATCTTTCTAGTATATCTCTTTTATTTATCAGTAATGGAATGAGTCCCCTTAGAAACTATGACAAGCCAAATTAGGATTGGGAGAAGCCAGCATGGATTTACCAGTGCAAATCATGCCAGACTAACCTGATCGTCTTCTACAAGAAAGTCACATTTTCGGTCAACATGGGGAGAGCAGTGGAAGTCGTTTACTTGGACTTCAGCAATGTGTTTGACACTGTCTCCCACAGCAATCTCCTGGATAAACTGGCATGATACAGACTGGATGGGTGGTCTGCAAGATGGGCTGGAAATTTGCTAACAGGGCACATTCAGGTTTTCAAGGTGTGATTGGACAGGGTGCTAGATAATCCCATCCAGACTCCCTTTTCCATTAAAGGGCGGAACAGGTGATCTTTCGAGGTCCCTTCCTACCTGGGCTGTTCTAGGACTCTACAATTCTGTATCTCTAGATCTTACTCTTTAATATGGAAGGCAGTTATCAATAACTCCCTTTTCAGATGGAAAACCTGAGGAAAAGAAGTGACTTGACTATCTTTCGGTAGGTCACCAGCAGAGTCGGGACTAGAATTTCCCAACTAAAGAATGTTCAGTAAGATTTTTTCCAGGTAAATTTTCAAATGTCATTATAAAGGAATGGTTTCCACCAGTTTATTTTCACTTATTTCCAAATCATTTATTTGGACAGACCAATGCAGAAAGTCTGAAAAATCTTTTAGATTTACAGTTCCCTGGTGAATCTGTTTACTAAATAATTTTCTTTGTAGCTGACTCAGCCAAGTAAGATCTAAATTTTTCCAGAGCCAACATATACATAAACAAGTGAAAGACTTTAAAATATTTAAAATGGGAAAAAGAAACCATTTCGTGGGGGTAGCAAGGTTTTCAAAATGAGGCAAATTAATTCAATACCCCATGTAGCAAGATCCTATTTCAAACATGTGGAAGAGAACTTAACATCAAACACAATGAATACAACACATAAACATGTCTGCAAGTAAAAGATAAAATTAAGACTACTGGGGATAATTTTGTAATACATTTAATCTCAAAAAATGGTAGGAAAATGAATTCAGAAAAAGATGTCCTTGATGCTTCCTCATTTAATTAGAGGTTACTGTACAGGTGACCATTATCTATGATAAATATTTTTTATGAATTTGTCTGTATATGAAAGTACCACAACTAACTATTCCCAGTACAACAAAGTCATTTAAACTCTCTGGAATCAAACTGATACAAATGTTTACACAAGGCAGGGGGAACAGCCAAGCTGAAGTCAGCAAAAATGCATCCTCAATAAGGGGCTGTCAACGTTTAACTATTTTGAAAGAAAAATAGTAAATGAAAAGTTAATAATGGAATGTTTATAATGGATCCTATAAATTGTTCAAAATATCAGAAAAGGCAATCTGGTCTTTTAAAATAATTGATGTGAACTGTAAAACTTATGAACAGCACACTTATGGTTCTACTAAAAGCTATTTTTATGGAAAACTATTTACAATTTTATTCACTTAACAAACCTTACTCACTCATCAAAAATCCCAAAGACAGATGCTTTCCATTATGTACAGAAGAACTGAGAATTATTTTACTATATTATTTCAATTATTGTTTGCGATGCCACGTGTCCCATCTTCTTAGCACCTTTCCTTTAAGGATATCTATTACTGAAGGTATTATTTCTTCTATTACTGCTAACATTCAAGCCAATAAAAGAACTATCAAGCAGTAGGTCAAGTGGAAAGTGTTCACAAAACCAAGAATTCCCTAGTATGAGGAATGCCAGGGATTTACTGATTTGGGTATGTTACAGGGTTAAGAACAGTGACAGCACATTAAATATTTAAAGAGAAATTATGTTATCTCTCATGTCAACTAACTGTATGAATTCACAGACTGTTTGGACTCTGTCGCTACATACAACTCAGTTAACTGAAGGAAGAGTTTGAAATGAATTCGTAAATATTTTAAGAGGAAATCTCTCCTGTCCTGTATTTTTTTTTTACTTTTTCAGTCATGTTTTAATAACAATAAATCAGTACAGTCTGGATGATAATCTATGGGACAAATAGATGCTTGTGTTTCACCTGCTATTCTGGAAGATACAGGGAATGAATGTTACAGAAGTGGACAACGCTAAAGAAGAGAACGTCTTTTCCACTGGCCCAGAGCCCTTGTTAGTGCTAGACAGGAGCTTTGCTACTCCCATCATTAATGGCATTGAAGACTAGAACAATATCTTTATTCATGCACAGCCCAGCACAGGGCAGCCCCAGGGGTAGCTACATTAACCCTGGCACACAGAGGAGTCTCTTCTCTCCAGGGCTGGTGTTATCTGAACATTGTGCTTGAGCAGTGGTTAGCAGAGCAACAGTACTGAAGAACAGCAAAAGCTATAATAACAAAGATTCACAATCTTTCTTGCAATGTACAGGCTTCACTCACTGCAAGGATAATGGACTATAATTCAAAAATATTAAAATTTTAAACCTGTATTTAAACAGTAATTATACTGACTAAACTATTGCACATTGTTTTTAACATCTGCCTTTTATTTCCTTCAGAGTAGCACAGCATCTTGCCTGGCTAAATACTAACCTCTGCAAAGAAGTCCACTGTCTCTAACCACAAATAGCATTTTACAATTGCGGTAATTTTAATTCTGAGACATCATGTAATCTGTTAAACAGAAAAGTTGAATAAGGCCTTTTGACTTTCAATATGCTGTAGTAAGACATCTGCACATTAAATTTTGTGAAAACTCTGTAAATCCCCCATAAAAAATGAAAATTGCCTTTTAAAAATCACATTTGTATGGAGATGTGTCCCTGTGGCTTCCTCGTATCAGCTGCCAATGACAGAATGCACACCAGAGGTAAATGGAACTGAGCTGCCCATCTGCGTGCTTTAAACACAGTTGTGTGCTAAAAGCTAAGAAGTACATGTACAGAGATACACATATAGATGTATAATACAACATCAAGCTTCTTTGTCCTGGAAAATACAGTTTGAAAAGTAAAGTCATGGTAGTAGTCCATGACTATCATCTAAGTTAAAAATGCATCAATTGAAGCACCATTTGCAAGTCTGGGACAGAAAGCAGTACTATTACATTGCCTTCGGAGCTCTGCCAAGATGAACATGTGTTGTCAGGGCAGACATCAGTGGAGAACAGAGCTTGACAAGCAACCACTGATTCAACCCTCTTGGTGAGTATCACTTGCCAATTATGTGGTATCAGTCAAAGGAATTTCTGAATTACATAAATTTGTTGCTAAATGTTAAAAAAAAAATTAAAATTCACACGTTTGCCTTCTATTGCTTTATTCTAGCCTCAAGAGGTAGCCCTTTTCCATAGATTACATTAACACCTAAGGAAGTATGGTCCAGATTAACATAAATTTGGATTGAGTTTAGACAGATAATGAAAGCAGTTTTTTATTTTATCCTGCTACACTATTGTTCTAACTGTATCTGTAACATGAATAAGTCTGAAATATTTGCAATTAAAAAGTTGAAAATACCAAAAAACCTAAAATTTCATTTTCTTATTTTCAGTACTTAGTCTATACTTGATATATCTTTTTTTTCTTCCATGCCAAGGCTAGTTGGCATGTATCTATAAAAGTACATTTCCTAAACATCAATATAGTCAAGCTCTAAATGAGTTCATTACCCACTGACCTACTTCCACCAGTTTTTCATATGAAATCTTTCATTAGCTATTGTGTAGAGCAAAGCTTTAAAAGTGAAATACGCTTCCATTTTACATACATACAATTACCTTTAACGCTAAATGTAAATCTGTCTTTCACAAGACATAAAACATTTTTAGCAAGTCACATTGGTTTCCTAAAATGAGATCAACACTGCCAAATCTCAGCACCCCAGCAAGCGAGGGTCTGACGTCTAAACTTCCCCCTTCGCAGCTTTAGATTCACTAGTTTCTCCTAGAAGCTGTTTCACTCTATTTCAAGCTGATTTGCTAATGTCCAAAAAAATCTTAAAATTCTTGAAACAAACAATTTCTCAATAACTATAGTACAGTTTTTTATTGCCTATGTATCATCCTGTTGGCACATTCAGTATCACTTCCCCCCAGAAAAGTTGTTTGACTGTGTTCATGAAAGGCGGTGTATAAACTCAACTCAGATTGATCCTTCTTCTATAACTTAAAAAATTAATTTTAAGATCAGGTTACTAGACTGAATATAGTGTACAAGCTTTGTGCTAAAGGAAGTATCCCTGTTCCACCAAACATCTAAAATGCAGTAGATAATGCAGTAGATAACACGGCTCAATACTGAAATACTCTCGTGTGCAGGTTGTAGGGCTAATTTTGCAAGCATCATTTACTTTAATGATACTAAGTCAGCAGCAAACTGACCAGGTGCAAAGCCCAGAGAAGTCCAGGTCTTAAATTATGTAGATAAAGAAAGGCAGAAGACAAACATTGGTAGTCAGCTGGTAATGACAAGCAATTTCATTCTTTGTAGGCAAGTCTATGCAAAACACACTACCAACTGTAGAGTTACTAAATAAATGGATGCATGCCCACAAGCAGGCTAATCAATGGAAAAGATTAGCATGGCAGCAGAATTTGGTACTGAATGCACAAGGACAGTACCTGACAGAAGAGAAGCATCCTCCCTGCCTACACATGACCCGCTGGCTTCACCAGTGCTGGTGACCACCAACAGCCTCCAGCTTGGCTGGGAGCACATCAGTCACGTCTGACTGCTCTTCTGCCTGTTCTGTCTGTCTTACACCTTCACTTCTGGCTGTCTCTTAGGTCATCAGCCCACCAAACAGGCAAGTGAGGATGATCTTATGGGTGAAATCGTGACACATAAATTAATTTTTTTCACCTAAACTGAGACTTTCACAATACTGATATTTAAATGTCTTACCTGTCTAGATTCAGCTGATAGCCAATGGACAGAAATGGATCCTTCTGGAAATGCCACTTACCGCTTCTCACAAGGCATGGCCGGAAATGGTTGTGTGAATTGCCCTCAGAAGTGTCTGTTTCCTTTCATTAACTATAGAGGAAACCTAGAGAATTAGCTCAGTGCAAACATCTACACTATGGTTCATATGTTAGGTGAGATGAAGCTTATCTGTCCCCACAATTTGTCACTACAGTGTATATTATGTGTCTAGAATTGCCTAAAGAGGCCAAAGAGCCCCACTGCAATACTGAGGATTGTTTTGCCAGTGCAAGTACTACAAAAGACAGTTTTAATAACGCCTGCTAAGGAGTCAAATTAAGGCTTGGCATACAGAGAGTGCCATATAGAGACAAGATGACAAAATTCTTCAAAACAGTTAGTCCCTAAATCAGTGTGAGGAGACTCTCATAACTTGACAAACAACACTGACAGCCCAAAGTTTTAACAGGTCACAAGACGAAAGGGATGAAAACAGCTTACTCGCAGCTTTCTTCTTCTCTCTGGGCAGTGGGAGAGTAAATTTTATCTCTTGTAGGATATGTTTCTATTAAAATAAAATTTAACTATCTGTTTGACCCCATGTTTATAAAAGAGTATAAAAAAAAACCCATGGCTTTGCACCTATCAAAATTTTACAGGTATGTGATATCTGTCATTAATTATACTCCAGCAAATATATATCTTTTCAATGATGAAGAACAGGCCTGTCTTTTGTTATTCTACCACAACAGTCAAGTAGGATATTAAATATGAAGAATGTCTGAGATAAAGGATACTGTGCTGGATTGAGACTACCAATTGAATCAACAATAAGCTCCTAATTAGGAGAATATTATTTTAGAATTAAATCAGTAACTCAGTATCCAAACCTCTGTATCACATTACTCAAATCTAAACCACTGTATCTCCTCAGATTAAAAAATTCTGGTATTAGGGCATTAGGCCTAGATTATCTGAAAAAAATGACTAGAATTGCTCATTATCCATTTTTTATGGGAATTATTCGGAAATAATTACAGCAGAATAACTTGTTCTGGTCTATTTCCTTTTTATAGACAAAACTTTGCTCTAATGTAATTCTGCTGATTTCAGAAGAATTACTCTCAATTTTCCCCAAGTGAAACATGAGACTCAAGCTCATTGTGTTCTGATCACCTTCATATGTTACACCTCCAAAATAGTCATCAGTTACTAATCTCTGTTGTCTCTGGACTTAGAGGTTCCATTCATCACACTATAATCACCCAGTAGAGAAATTTTCAGAACATCTCTGGGTCTAAGGACAAGACATAACTTTATCTCTTTATAACCTTCAGTTTTATCCTAAATATGAAATCATCTCTGCACAGAATATACATGCACTACATTCTTCAATGTTAATTTGGAACATAAACGTGATTATCCCGCTCATCTAAGGGAAAAATAGGACAATGAATGGATAAATGTCATTTCAGAAAGCTCCACATTTTTAAGGAAGTCAAACCATATTCGCTTCAAGAATCTATTTTTTTAACATACATTAGTAGGACACAGATTGTCAGCATTCATCTTGAAGACCCCCTTGAAATGCCTGACATTACAGCTATCAGGTACCAAAATCAACCAGATTACACGATGGAGGGCTCAGAAGGTGGGGCGTGTAAGGAATTTATTTTGCTCTCAGGCAAGTAGATCAGCTAAATTAGAAGCAATGGCTTAGATGTCACGGTATAAATTGTATCAAATCTGAAATGCTACAGTTGATTTAAACAGTCTAACGTGCATCTGTGAGAATCTTTACTCCAAAACTCCATTTAATATACAGGATGCATCTTAAATATTTATAATTAATAGTTATCGACTTAAAATTAAAAAATGGCAAATGATAACTTTTACCCTTTAGAAAAGAGGGTTGTTTTTTTTAGAAAATAACTGAAGTGGCACGCAAAAATAGCCTGTACACAAAGACAGTTAGCTGCCACTTACACCATTTTTCTCACAACAACCTTAGACACATCAGAGCTAATCTTAGGATTTGAAAACCTTTTGTTCCAACTGCCTATATCTACTTATTACTGTGAAACATATTGCCATTCATGTGAAAATTATGAAAAAACAGCATTGTGTTTAAATTCTATGTAAATCAAACCTTACATAGGTCAGTACTCACTACTGATTTCAGTTAAAGTAACCCGTTTACATCAATTAAATGAGAACAGAAACACGCCTAATCAATAGCTACTAATCTTAAATATCTCTGTAAGAAGTTCTGCTACTTTAAAACCAAACACTGCCGAGATTTTGTTTGTGCATATGTGAGTGTGCGTGTGCATGCATGCACATTTAACTGCAAAAAACTGAATTTGGGACTTTGACCTTTGCGTGTGAAATCTCAGACAAAGATGTAAAACATATTTCAGCAAGCTGCAGTCCTCATAATTACATAAATTCCAGATGAAGATAGAATATACAGTAAGTTATCAAATGGTTCATGCTTTAAAAAATGCAGCATATTCACAAAATGGTTAAAATCACATTACAGAGACAGTCTTAATTCTTACATCTTCTAATTTCTGAGTAGTTGACACTGAGACATGAATAACATTGATGTAGCATATTTTTAGCTTATTTCTTACAGGAACAAAAAGTAGATCATTGCTTTGAATGTCTGTCTTTCCATCTGGCACTCCTTAACTTTTTAATCTTTTGGACAATTTCTGCCTATTTGAAAATTATAGTCCGTTGCTTTCCTAGAAGTTTTATAAACATGGGTCATTCAGTAGAGTCTTTCTAAAAGTGAGACCCAGGGAGAACAGAGCTCCTAACACACTGTTTGACAGCAACCAGCTGGCCAGTCAGATATATGTATTGGCCAGCTGATCAATATATGAACAGCTCTAAATGAGCCACAGCATGTGCTGTCTCTTGCCTAGAGGTTTTCCCATAAGAAGAAAGCTACGCTTATTGCAGCAGGAAGGAAGCAAAGATTAGGGATAAAGAATACAAATCCCAAGAAACCAGGTGTCATTAGTTCCACTTGTCATGGAACGAACCGTTTTCCATGTACTTTCACTAACTGTCACCAGAGAAAACAAATTCTAAAGCACTGGTGAAAGAGTAAACAGGTTTTTTCAGTCTTTATATTTGCATACAAAGCACACACAATCCACAGAGCAAGAATATTTCTCACTCTAATACCACCAAAGCAGCTTTTGAACACAAGGGAAATGGTGCTTTGTCTTCACTCAGAGGCAGTACGGAGTGCCTACGCATGTGCCCGCATCACCTGCTCAAGGCATTCAGAGTCTGGTGGTAATGTATTCAGTTCTACAGACACATCTGATTTCTTCTCTTGTCTTGCAGGGGGGAGAGTGTAGCAAGCTTAGTGCAGCCCTAAGGCAACAACAGTGACTATGGAGTGAGAACAAATAACACTTTCTCTCTCCCCATTTTCTTTTTTTTTGTGAGTTGGAAGGAGATTGATTACTTCCCTCTGATTTTCTCTGGTTATGATAGTGGCAAGAAGATGGTTTATTTATTTATTAGGAAAGACAGATAGTGTGTGCTTGTACTTTCACATTCTTTTAAATGAGATCTGAAGCTGCTCAGCACCATGAAAATTATTCAGGACCTGAAACTAAACATCCAAAATCAGAGGCACTCAAAAGAACCCAATGCTTTTGCTTAAGGATTACTCATATCTGCAGTGTGAAGAACAGAAAATTGACTTCTGTGCTCCTAATCTTGTTCTTGTATCACCTACTTTAAAACTTTACTTATCTAATTGTTGACATAAAGTCTCACTGAAGCCTGATTATCATTTAATCAGGCTGATTACTTACATAAAAAATATGCTGGCCTTAGCAATATAAGATAGTTTAGGTACTACACAAATCACACAGAGCAGTAATTGTGGTTGTGTGAATTTTCTGCAGTGAAGATGAGGCAAACAAGTCTCTTAATGGTTAAACAAAATAGTCTGTTGTTTCATGAATGACAAAGATCACTCATGAAGACAACTAGAAATAAGAGAAGCTGTTGGCATGGAAATGTAACAGTTAAAATTTTCTCATGCTATCTCAAAATATCAAATTTTGATAACAGGGTTGGATTCCCTGCTCCTCATAGTAAACTATTTGGTGAAACAAGTGCTGGCATGAATCTTTGACAACACATCATCTTCAGTGGTTGAGCAAAGCCATATGTCTACACTATACAACAACAGTAGAAGTTTCTCAAATCGCTTGGAAAGCAACGTGGGGGAAAACCATCAACACTATGATAAAAAAACTCAGATTTTGGACATCCTGTCATTTTTGACAAAGGTATCACTTGGGTTTTACAGAAGCTCATCTAGCCTTACAGTGCTCAAACATAATTAAATTCAGCTCCTTGTTTGCATATGGTATAACAACCATTTAAAATACTGTTCCCCCTAAAGTTCCCAGCAATGCAAATTTCTGCTCGTGTCACACTTTTTCCTAAAAGGCAGTTATTGTATGAATTGTATCCCTGACTAATTAGGAAGAAACAAGCTATTCCAACACTTGCACATCCAGATGTAACAGTGTTTAAGCTATTTCAAGAGGAAAAAGAAATAGGAAGACATTTCAAATAGCCTGCCAGCACTGTTATAAATTGACTTCTGCTTAGCTCAGCTGTTTCATCTGCTCTCAGTCCGCTCTAGGGTTGCCTGAAATGAATGGAGAGTCCTCTGTGAAATTGGCCAGAGAAGTGTGCTTGCAAGAAGCACAAAATTGTGCGATCAAATCTTTTATGAATGTCTGCCATAGCAAAATGGAGAATAGTACAGTACTTCAGATGAGGCCTGGTAATGAATGTATCTATAACATATATGCACATTTTCTCCTGCATAATTCTAATTATCTCCAGAATAATCTGTAGGATGAAGCAACTTGAACTGGAGATCAGTTAACTTTAAAGTAGGAGATAATCATTTCATTGTCTCCTCTCCCTCTTACAAGAAAGCAGCAATGATCAAGATGGAGGAGAGGGTTCTGCCACTATAGATTTGGCATAATGACTAAGGAACTATACAGTATTTTAATTTTTAGAGATGGGAAGAAAGTATCAGAATTTTCACTAGTAGGTAGTTTCTGGTTGGATACCACTGGGTTTGCAAAGGTAGAAATATCTCCAGGCCCTCAACATTTTATGATAATTCACAACAAGGAAAAAACAGTCTGCTAAAGTACAGATATACTAAAAATCCTTCAACTCTGTTGCTGAAGAGTGGTTCTTAAAATGCCATGTGCATTCAGAGTCAAGCACATCTCTTGTTGGTTTTTTTTTTTGTTTTTCTTTTTTTTTTTGCAAAGCCAAAGGTATGCCATGCAGGAGTATTTTATTTTATGATAACTGATTTTCATATGAGGAAAAGATCGTATCTAGCTCCAGGCCTGGCTGCTATATTTAAAACTGGGGAAACAGATTTCAAGTATACTCCAAATCCGGGGGGTCCTTTTGCTATGCAGTAGATGTCTGTATAAGGAGCCTAAGCGTAGTAGGCAATATTTCTCATCACTCTCTTTCCCCAAGGCTAGCATCATGAAGATTACCACGATACTGTAATTGAACAGTACAAAAAGAAATTATACTATCCGAATCCCTAAGAGGGGAGCTGCAACCAATCATTGTCTTTGGAATAGATGGAAAACAACTGCTCCACTTAAATGTGAATGACGCTAGAACAATACTTTTCTTTCCAACCCAAGGTCCATATGTTGTCACACTTACAAGTAACGACAACAGAAATCTATGGACAAACTGCTTAGTAATTCTTATTCTGATCTGTAATCATATCAGAAAGCTAGATCAGAAAAAAATATCTTCAGGGTTCCTCAGAATTTTGTTCTCTTCTTCAAATGCACATGTAACTCAATCAATAGAAGTAATATATGCATCACATTATTAAGAAAAAATAGACTCTTCAGTAGTTTCAGCAGATGTTTTACTCCAGGAAGGAAGGATCATTTTTGCTAGCTTGGCTGCTTAACATTTAAATGTAATGTTCCTGAAATGTTTCTCGTCTTTATGAAGAAATAAAATACCAGTAGAGCAACACAAAATTGTACTAAACAACATGAGAATAAGATTAAAATGACGGTCAAAATATCTTTTTTAAAATGTTTATTCTACATAGCCATCTAGCTTAACTCTTTAGAAACTGAAAAGTAAAATCTAGGATGTTGGAATTTATCATCTATATTTGGAAAGACAGCCAGATTAGAGCATTTTTCTTTCTCTCAAAAGAAAGCTCATTTGATTAGACTCTTATTTGGGTGAACCATCAGCTGAAGTTTTGACATGTAATATAATTAAAGAATACTGCAAAAGATGGATATTACCTAACCCTGATGCAGTAATAAAATGTAAGTTGACATACAGGACGTTCAGCTGATTCTTGCATTAGCCACCACTTCACAGTTTTCTAGGGATAAGCGGTTATGCCACAGTGATCACTACGCTGAATACATGCATGCCTAGCAAAGAATCAAAATCGAGAAAATTTAGGACAAACCAAATACAATTATGTCCTTTAAAATATTTGATGCCAAAAGGGACTGTCTTAGTACACAACAGCAGACAATTCACCAAAACCTTGTCTGTTGTTGAAGCTTAAGTAAGTAACCAGAGAGAGGTCCAGGTTTACTAGTGGCAGAAGAATGCAGAATCTTACAGCAATATGTGAAGCTGCATCCATCTTTCTGTAGCAGTAATGAATCTGGCTCACCCAGTTAGTACTGCTGTTAGGTACCAGAATGAAAACTAAGAAGAAAAAAAAGTTTTGGGAAGAGAAAGCATCAAGAAGCTCAATTCATGTTCCAACAGAAAAATTAGGGAAACATCCAGACTGGGGCAAGTGGCATAGCACACACACTTTATAGCTGAAGAGTATCCTCTATAACAAGGCTTTTCACAAAGAATGCCATTCTAACATGGCTTTACTGAAAAATTCACTATTACTATGCTTTCTTCTTGCCATAATGATAAACGAAATTTACTGCCTGTTTAAATTGTGCTTTACCAGTCTAAGACAGCAGCAATAACTGCTTAGAAATTGGATTGCATGTGACTCTGAAAGTGGGACATGAGTGAAAGCTTCTGTTTCTCATATGTTTGCAAAACAAGCTTCAGGGCCCAAATATAGAAAAGTAAGGTAAGGAGCTCTGAACATAGGTGCTCTGGGAATATTTAGATAAAGGATATGCCACATCAATAAACTTCAAGATGGCTTAACCCCAAGAGAAAGAAGACAAGCTCACACATCTTTCTGTGTCATTTAATTCTTTTGGTTGCCAGCAGAACTATCGCATTCCTTGAACTTCATTTTCACTAAAACTCATTATTCACTTTTTTCTTCAGAGTTTCAAAAAAGTAAAAAATATGAATAAAAGTCTGAAACAAACTTTTTCTTTTTTTCAGAAAAAAATGAGCAAGGGACTAGGGGGAGACATTTCACTGAAAAAAAAAAAAAGGGCTGTTCTTTTAAACGGTGTTTCAAGATCTAGCCTAATCCACAAGAGACCACAAGCAATCTGTTTCTAGAATTTTCACTGTGTTCTGTGAAAATATTTCTGTAAATAAATCTGCCTAAATTATTTAGATTACCTTGACAGATTAAAGTTCTATTTTCATGAGATCTTACATAAAGCTTTTATCAGCAAGTGATCACTTCTGGGACAGCATTTCAGAAAATCTCCACATAAAAACCTTTAGTACTAAATACATAATCTTCCTGAAAAAAAACATCTTCTATCCACCTTCTGCATCTGCTCTTCTTAGAAACAGAAAAAAAAACATTAAAAAAGCTCTTCTCATCTGGTAAGATTATAGTTGCTATTATGAATCTTTCCTTAAGAACTTTCTTTTTAACAATAGTTTACTAGAAAAAGGTGAAAGACATGAAAATTTGCACATGGTTGCACAGAAGTGTTTAGAAGGTATAACAAAATGCATAAGAAACCTATATAAAGTACATATCTCAAAATAGAAGAAAAACTGGAGAAGTCCTGAATTACTGACTCTGTTTTTCCCCCAAGTCTTTTTGAGGCAGAGTTCTCACTGGAGTATGTTGAACTGTGCACCAGAATCAGAACAAGATGACCTAATTTTACGTTATGCTGAACGATGTGTGATTTCAGAAGAAGTCACTTAATTTCTCACAATTTTAGTTTTCACCTTTGAATAGTAGGGGCAATGTTTTTTACATTATCAAAAGACACTTCAGAGAAGTGAAATATATATTACTTCTCAGTTTTACATTTTATATTTCAACTACCTCATCATGGAAAAGCAAACCCACAATCAGTTCCTTGATGAAATCTGTGCTGTATTTTGCTGCACATTGGCAACTGAATAAAATACTGCTATTACTGTCTTCTGCTTCTTCTTCTCTTTCCTCCTCTGAAGTATCAGCTGGATGTCAGGGAAAATCACATGTATCTGAGATGTTTGAACTTAGAAGCACGGTGAGAAAATGGGAAGTATCCTATACAAAGGGAAGGAAAAAGGCAATAGGATATGTCTCATGGTGAAGCATGAGGACAGAGGGCTGCTAAAGCTACACAGGTAGCAGTAGAAACAGAGGTATCGCAAACATAAGTTATTGAATCATTTTGGTTCAATGATTAAATACAAAAAACTTGCTAATGGATAAAAATGCTGACTCCAAACTGTAAATACAGGTGGTATCCATGTTAGAATTTAAATATAATTATCTTATTTTTTCATCTCAAAAAATAAATATCCAACAATAACTACAAAACAAGAACAAAAATTGCTGCCTTCATGTTCCAGAGAGATGGTTTGATGACAACATTCAGGTTTCATGATCCAAAATTAAGTGCTGACTTAGAAGTAGCTTGTAATCAGTATTCACCCATTCAGCTATTCTACATATTTTTGAACCATCACAGTGAACTCCTTTATCCAAAACCAGGCATTCATATTCTCCTGTCCTAACACTTCTGTGAGAATGGCTATATCAATCGAGACTAACCATTGTCAAGAAAATACAGTTTAATAGAGAATTACAAAATTATCAGCTGGATTCTGCTTTGAGAGCTTCTGGATCTTCTGCGGACTCATGAGAAATGTAAGGGTACCTACTGCTGCCAGATAAAGACAAGGTAAGGACAGCCATGCAGGTGTGAGCCTGAGTCAACTCTAGCCATTTCTACCACGCTGAAATCCACTGCCTGTGATCCAAGAATACCTGCAGCCTTTGTGACAGACCCTTTTAGCTGGTGCTTGGGAGAGGCCAGGGCTGAAGCACAGCTCCCAGAGTGTAGCTAACGGATGCAGCAGCACAAAGAGGTGGCCTCATCTCAGTTCAGACCAGACTAAACATTTTCAAGTGCAGTAGCGATGTGCCACAGAGCACATTCCCCAGCAGGTGTTGGAGCAGCTACCGCTGCCAGGCCACAGGCTTCAACACAGACAGACCTTCAGATGGTGGGTACAGCCCTGCGAGTCTCAGGCTGCAGCGAGTGCCTGGGGCCTCCCCCTGAGGCTGGAGAGATGGTCCCGTTTCCTGAGGAGGTGTGATATTATTGAAGAGCTGTGTTGCCAAGTGAAGAAGTTACAGGAGGCAGTGACCAGGCTGCACAGTGTCAGACAGGATGAAAGAGAGATGGACAGGATCTTCTCAGAGACCCTACAGCTTCAGAGCCCCGAACCCCAATTGCAGTGGAGACATAGGCAGAGTCTGTCCATAGCAGAACCATCAGTAGAAACTCTGAGGAAGGCAAAGGCTGGAAGCTGGACTTCTGGCACCAAGAGCAGGGCTCCTGCTCAATCTGAAGTCTTGCAGCTATGCCTGAGGAGGTGCTGGATGTGCTTTCAAGTGAAGCATCTGGACTGACTGACCCTGAGCCACAAAGGGAGCACCAGGAGAAAGTGGCAAGTGATAGCAGTGGTGAATCCCTGCTGCAGGGAAAGAGGCCCCCAACTGTTGACCTGACCTATCAGATAGAGAAGTTTGCTGCTTGCTGGGCTCCTCGATCTGGGATGCTGTGGGAAGACTGCCAAAGCTTGTCTGAGCCTCTTACGGCTACTTCCCCTTGCTGTTCTTCCACGTAGGCATCAATGACAGGTGGTGCCAGGGGCAACCTGGAGAGTATCAAAAGTGACTACAGAGCACTGGGCGTAACAGTCAGGGGCATGACAGCCCAGGTGGTATTCTCATCAGTCCTGCTGGAGAGGGGAAAGGGTGTGAAGAGGATGGAACTGATACTGCATGTCAACAATTGGTTGCACAGCTGGTGTCAGAAACAGGACTTTGGTTTCTATGACCATGGGACCATGTTTCAGGATCAATGCCTCCTTGGGATCCACACCACAAAGTAGGACACAAGTATCTTTGCCAGTGGTATGGCTGACCTTGTAAGAAGGGCTTTTACACTAGGAACAATGGGGGAGGGAGAGACTTTCCAACACCCCCTGTGAGGGAGTGATGGACAGAGTTGAGAAGCAAAGGACCTGGCATGGTAGGAATGAAAAGGAACACAAAACCAACAGAGCAAGGCTTCGGTGGGCTTACCTCCTGCACTTCCACGTAAGCAAGGAAGTGCTTACAAGGCACTGTTATGGGGGAAACTCCCCAAACCCATTCTGGGAAATAAGCATGCTGGGGTGTCTCTCTGAAGTGCCTTTATGCTAATGCACGTAGCATGGCAAATAAACATGAGGAATAAACATGAGGAAACAGAAGTCTGTGTTCAGCTGCAGGGCTGCAGTCTTGCTGGGATCACGGAGATGTGGTGGGATATGACTGGAGTGCTGCCGTGGAGGGATAGAGGCTCCTTAGGAAGGCCAGTCTGGGAAGATGAGGTGGAATTGCATTCCATCTGCTGTCACACAAAGGGCATAGACCTCTTCCTGGTGACGGATGATGGGCCAACTGAGAGCTTATGGGTAAGGATTAAAGAGCAAAGCAATGTTGGTGATATTGTAATGGGTGTCTTTCAGGCTGCCTGAAAGCAGAACGAGTGAATGAAGCCTTCAACAAACAGCTGAGGTAGCTTCACGTTTCCCCTTTATGGAGGACTTCAACCACCCTGACATCTGCTGGAGTGACTACACAGCAAGGCGTAAGCAACCCAGGAGGTTCCTGAAGAGCGTTAATGATAACTTCCCTACACAAGTGATAGAGGAGCCAATAAGGAGAGGCATTTGGCTAAATCTCATGCTCACAAAAAAGGGCTCATCGGGGATGTGAAGGTGAAAAGCAGTTTTGGCTGTCCTGACCATGAGATGGAGTCCAGAATCCCAAGGGGAGGTTGGCAGGTCAAAAAGCAAGATCACAACCCTGGACTTGAGGAAACCAGACTTTAGTCTTTTTAAAGATCTACTTGAAAAAGTCCCATGGAATAAAGCCCTGGTGGGAAGAGGTGGGCCCAAGGAAGCTGGCTGATATTCAAGAGTATCTCCCAAGGGCAGTCCATGCCAACAAGCAGGCAATCGGGCAAAAACACTAAGAGGCCTGCATGGATGAACAAAGAGCTCCTGGAAAAACTTGAACACAAAAGTGTAGTACACGCAAGGTGGAAGAAGGGACAGCTAAGATAGAGATGCTGTCTGAGCATGCAGAGATGCAGTTAGGAGAGTCAGCCTGGAGCTGAATCTGACAAAGCATATCAAAGGCAACAAAAAAGGCTTCCATAAGTACATAGGTGACAGATGAAAGACTAGAAATGTGGGCCATCGTGAGAGATGTCCATAAGCTGGAGAAATGGGTTGACAGGAACCTCATGCAGCTCAGCAAAGGGAAGTGCAGAGTCCTTTCCCCTGGGGAAGAACAACCCCATGTACCAGTACACATCGGGCACCAACTAGCTGGAAAGCAGCTTGGCAGAAAAGGATCTGGGGATCCTGGTGGACAACAATCTGATAATGAGCCACCAATATGCCCTTGAGACAAAGAAGACCAACAGCCTCCTGGGCTGCTTTAGGAGGAGTGTTGACAGTAGGTCAAGAGGGGTGACCCTTCCTCTCTACCCAGCAATGGAGAGGCCACACCTGGAGCTCAGTTCTGGGTCCTGTTTTGGGCTCCCCAGTACAAGAGAGACACAGACATATTGGAGAGAGTCCAGCAAAGGGACTTAAAGTTGATAGACTGGAGCATCTCCTCTATGAGGAAAGGCTTAGAGAGCTGGAACAGCCTGAAGAAAAGAAGTCTCAGGAGGATCTCATCAATGCATATGAATACCTGAAGGGAGGGTGCAAAAAGGACAGAAACGGGCTTTTCTCTGTGGTGCCCAGTGACAGGACAAGAGGCAATGGGCACAAACTGAAACACAGGAGGTTATGTCTGAACACTGAGAAGCAATTTTTCACTTTGAAGGTGACCAAGTACTGGCACACGTTGCCCAAGGAGGCTGTGAAGTTTTCCCCCTTGGAGATACTCAGAAAATATCTGGACATGGTCCTGGGCAACGTGCTTAAGGTAGCCCGGCTTGAGCAAGGGTGTTGGACCAGATGACCTCCAGAGATCCCTTCTAATCTGGACCATTCTGTGATTCTCTTATATGTAGATTCAAATCAGTATATAAAAACTGTCATTATGATAGTCCCTATTAAAGGATAAGAATACTTGGGCACAGAGATGGGGAAGAAAGCTTTTTATCTAAGGTCATTTAGTGGGCTACTGCCAAAAAACGACCAGAGGTTTCCTGATACCAGTCTAATACAGTGCTTACACTGTCTGTAATAGTAAAATATACTTATGACAGTATCAAGACTACCAGGTGCCTTGTACACATTTCAGTTGAATCCTGTTTTAATTTTTTATCTTTAAGTGTTTCTACAAAATTGTTTTGCCCACACACATTTGAGTTTGAAATAATTGCTACAACATGATTTTCAAAGGAAATTTGTTCTGTGGATGATGATATTGAGAATGTAAATGAAATAAATAATGTAAAGTGCTTACATGCAAGTTAGAACATCAACAAGCGGATTTAAAGAGTTTTGTGTAAAAAGTTCTCATTACCAGGTCAGGAGGCAATAATTTCAATTACGATACAAGATTAGGCCCTTCAGATTAAGGTGGAGGAACTTGAGAGCTTTACTTAAATCTGAGATTGGAATGTTCCTAAGCAAACAGAATTTCTCTAACATGTCTGTTCAGGATAGTTTTTGTGCCATAGAACACACATCGTTATGCAGTACGGCAACTGCAGAACAGTACATCAAATTAGGTAGACAGAAGTAAACAAACAGAACTAAAAGTCCTGATGCAGGAAAACTGGGATATCACCGTTCCTGTATGATATAATGTACCCTCGGAAGATGACAAATATTTCTGAGTATAAGTAAACACTTTAAGATCTGGAATTGTTCTAGACATTTTATTATTCAGAGCCAGTACTTTGTCAGAATATCAGCGAAACAGCGGTGCTTTAAAATGTGACTTGAGCCCTGGTGCTTCTGCAAGATGAATTGAGACCTGATGAGGAAAAGGGAAAGAACAACACATAATGAGAATAACAAGTGTTCTTGTCCAAGTATTATACTCACTCATTTTCCTTCTGCTTATCATGAGATTGTTGTATGTACAAAATCTCTTCTGAAGAGAGATGAAATGAATGTACCCTCAGCAAGTTTGCTGATGACACCAAACTGGGAGGTGTGGTAGATACACCAGAAGGCTGTGCTGCCATTCAGCGTGACCTGGATAGGCTGGAAAGCTGGGCAGAGAGGAACCTGATGAGCTTCAACAAGG